>Ga0099364_10006306_pt1 | contig 17314 bp, 11 predicted proteins | sample TergutTh196P3_FD_73070 | JGI IMG/M metagenome (GOLD analysis project Ga0099364, IMG submission 73070) | Microcerotermes parvus P3 segment gut microbial communities from Pointe-Noire, Republic of the Congo - Th196 P3 | ecosystem: Host-associated > Arthropoda: Insects > Digestive system > Gut ... | reverse complement strand
GCGCCGCTGAATGCCGACGGGATGCCATATGAAGTGTTTTCCGACCACGAGTACATTGTAAAAGGGATATATTCCGGCCCTGCATGGGCAGATTCATTATTCGAACTGGGCGCGAACACTGTAATCGTTCCAACCGCTTCGATACGAGAAAGCGATGAAGACAACATCATCGCATATGGGCGTATGATGCACGCGACGACATCCTTCCAAATCCCGAATGGGTCTATCGAGTCATTCATGGAGAACTGGTATAAAGTGGGAGTCGACGAACTGGAGATAGAGTTCCGCGACAGGGGGTACACAAAGCTGCAGCAGGGATTGGACAACATGAAGCGCGTGTCGCTGCTGTTTTTGATTATCGGAGCGGCAATGGCTCTCGCGCTGCTGTTTTATTTCTGCTATGTGTTTATTTCGCAAAACAAGATGCGCACGGCGATTGAGCGCATGCTTGGCTACACGAAGCGGCAATGCGCAGCATCGTTGCTGTCCGGTTTTCTGCTTGTAGCTATTATAGCGATCGTAATAGGCTGCGCGGCCGGCATGCTTGTCGAAGGGCGGATAACTGACAGCTTGAAGGGGGAACAGCAGTACGACACTACCTACTCGATGGGAGTGACTGATGAAGGTGAAGCGGAGCTCGAACTCGTATCGATATCTTCGCTGTACTCTCCGGCCTCGGGAGCGGCGCTGTTGCTGGCTACCGCGCTAATCTCCGCCGCTTTTGTTCGAGCAGGAATCAAGCACGAGCCGCTGCTGCTTTTGGGAAGCAAAAACGAATGAATTATCTTGGTGCAAAACATGAATGACAAATTTCAGGGAAAATATAGAATTACTTCCGCACGGGCGCAGTGGTGGGATTACAGCGCAGTCGGAGCATATTTCATTACGATATGCACTGTCGGTCGTTTCCCGTATTTCGGCTATATAGAAAATGGTGTGATGAATTATTCCGAAATAGGGATAATTGCAAAAGAATATTGGTATCGGATTACAAATCATGCAAAGAACGTGAAATTGGGCGTATTTGTCATTATGCCAAATCATATTCACGGTATTATAGAAATTGTGAAAAATGAACACGTATCACCCGTATCACCCGTATCACCCGTATCACCCGTATCACCCGTATCACCCGTATCACCCGTATCACCCGTAGAGACAAGGCATGCCTTGTCTCTACAACCGGGGCAACCGGGGCAACCGGGGCAACCGGGGCAACCGGGGCAACCGGGGCAACCGGGGCAACCGGGATCGCCGGAACAACCGGAACAACCGGGGCCGCCGGAATCGCATGGGAAATCCAGATACAGAAATCCTGGGAAAAATACCATTTCATCGATAATAGGCGGGTACAAATCCGCAGTATCAAGGGAATGCCGTAGAGACAAGGCATGCCTTGTCTCAACAATTTGGCAATCACGGTTTCACGACCACATCATACGGAATGAATCTGAATACAACCGCATTGTGCAATACATAGAAAACAATCCAATTAATTGGAAAACTGATAGATTCAATAATGGATAAGGAGACTGCCCCATGGCATCCTACACCGAAGCCAACTATGAAAACGCTATAATTGAGGTTTTGCGTGACAATTTGGGATACAACCATGTCTATGCGCCTGATGTAACGCGGGATTATTCCGACCCGCTTTACATTGATGAACTATTGCCCGCTCTACGCCGTATTAACCCTAACCTGCCGGAAGCCGCAATCAACGAGGCGGTCAGTAAGCTACGTAATTTCGGAGGGGTCGGAATTGCAGAGACAAGGCAAGCCTTGTCTCTCCTTGTCCAAAAGAATATGCAGTTCATGGATTATCTTCAAAACGGCGTGTCGGTTAGCTTCTTCCATGACGGGCAGCAGCGGTCAACGCTTGTTTATCTGGTGGATTATACAAACGTGGAGCGGAACACGTTTACTGCTGCCAATCAATGGACGATAACCGAAAACAGCGAGAAGCGTCCTGATATAGTTTTGTTCCTCAATGGTTTGCCTGTGGTCGTTTTTGAGTTGAAGTCACCATCCCGTGAAGAAACTGATGTTTCCGAAGCATACCGCCAACTGCGTAACTATATGCAAGAAATCCCGTCTTTGTTTATCTATAACGCGTTTCTTGTTATGAGCGACTTGGCGATTTCTAAGGCCGGAACCATTACAGCGGGCGAAGATAGGTTTATGGAATGGAAAACAAAAGACGGTAGTTACGAAAACACGCAGTTCGCGCAGTTTGATACTTTCCTTGAGGGTATTTTTGACAAAGCGCGGCTACTTGATATTATAAGCAATTTCATTTGCTTTTCCGGCGATGTGAAGATACTTGGCGCATACCATCAATACTTCGCCGTGCGGAAAGCTGTGGCTTCGTCTGCGGAAGCAACCGTTACAGATGGAAAAGGCGGCGTCTTTTGGCACACCCAGGGGAGCGGGAAATCGTTGTCAATGGTGTTTTTTGTCCATCTGTTGCAAGAAACACTAAGCTCACCGACCATCGTTGTGCTTACCGATCGCAACGATCTTGATAATCAGCTTTTTGAGCAATTCGCCAAATGCTCCGCATTCCTGAGGCAGACACCCCTACAGGCTGAAAGCCGCGTTCACTTGAAGGAACTTCTCGCAGGGCGTGAAGTGCATGGTATTATCTTTACCACGATGCAAAAATTTGAAGCTATGCCTCCCTCTCAGAGGGAGGTGGGGCGAAGCGCCGGAGGGAGTTTCGAAGCCCTGTCCGAACGTCGAAATATTGTCGTTATGGCAGATGAGGCGCACCGTGGGCAATACGGGCTTGAAGAAAAGGTAGACGCAAAAACAGGCAGAATCATCCTTGGCACGGCGCGGATCATACGCGACAGTCTGCCAAATGCAACCTATATTGGGTTTACAGGAACACCCATATCGAGTAAGGACCGAAGCACCGTTGAAGTGTTCGGAAATTACATCGACATTTATGACATGACACAAGCCGTGGAAGACGGGGCGACACGTCCAGTTTATTATGAAAGCCGCGTAATCCACTTAAAATTTGACGATGATATTCTGCGGCTTATCGATGCGGAATATGACATAATGGCGCAGGAAGCCGAGGATTACGCAATCGAGAAAAGCAAGAAAGAACTCGGCAGGATGGATAGTATCCTTGGAGCTGAACAAACCGTCGCAGCATTATGCGAAGACATAGTAAAGCACTACGAAGATTACCGTCAGCACGAGCTTACTGGGAAGGCAATGATCGTAGCGTACTCACGTCCGATTGCAATGCGGATTTATCGAAAGCTTCTTGATATGCGACCTGATTGGAATGCATTGAAGGGCGCAGAGAAACTTGGAGTAGTGATGACAAGCGGGAACGACGACCCGGAAGACTGGCGTGAGATTATCGGAAACAGGCGTCATAAGGAGGAAATGGCGAAAAGGTTCAAGGATAACGATGACCCGCTGAAGATTGCCATTGTCGTGGATATGTGGCTGACCGGCTTTGACGTCCCTTCTCTGGCTACGATGTATGTATATAAACCAATGTCAGGGCATAACCTCATGCAAGCCATTGCCCGTGTCAATCGGGTCTATAAGGAAAAAGAAGGCGGGTTGGTTGTAGATTATGTTGGTATCGCGGCTTCTTTGAAACAGGCGATGAACGACTACACTAACCGAGACAAGAGAAATTATGGCGACACCGATATTGCCAAAACCGCGCTTCCGAAGTTCGTAGAAAAACTGGAGGTCTGCCGAAGTCTGATGCACGGCTTCGACTACTCTGCGTTTTTATCTACAAATAGTGACCTTGTTCGCGCCAGGACCATAACGGGCGGTGTAAACTTCCTGTCAAATATAGTAAGACCGAACATGTATGTTTTTCGTGAAAGACTAAACTCACGCGACTTGATGGTTGCCGAACCACAGGCAGCATACGCGACAGTTTCGACAAAGAAGGATTTATTCATCAAGGAATCTATGCTGCTCAGGCAGGCGTTATCGCTTTGCCGTTCACTCTTGAACTCTGAGCAACGATTTGAAGCCGCCTATTTTGAAGCAGTGCGAACACTCCTTACCCGTATTGTCGGCGAGGGTAGGCCGCTTTCGTTAAAAGAGATCAATGCCCGCATCAATGAGTTGCTTAAAGCGAGCATTCAAAGCAAAGGCGTAATAAACCTATTTGCCGATGTGGATACAGGGTTTTCCTTGTTTGACCCGAAGTTTCTTGATGAAATCTCAAAGATGAAGGAGCGGAACATTGCGGTTGAGGTTTTAAGAAAACTGCTCGCCGAGCAAGTCGCCCTCTACCGCAGGACGAACCTTGTAAAGAGCGAGAAGTTCTCAGAAATGCTCTCCCGTGCAATGAAGGCGTACCTAAACGGCATGCTTACCAACGAGGAAGTCATCGCACAACTGATGAATATGGCTCAGGATATGGCAAGTTCAAAGGCGGAAGGCGACGCAATGGGGCTTTCCGATGAGGAACTTGCATTCTATGATGCGATTACCCGCCCAGAGGCGGTAAAGGATTTCTACCAAAACGAAGAGCTTGTAGCAATGACCCGTGAGCTTGCTGATATGCTGCGGAAAAACCGCACGATCGACTGGCAGAAAAAAGAATCCTCCCGCGCCGGTATGCGCCGGATGGTAAAAAAGCTGCTCAGGAAGTATAACTACCCGCCGGAGGGCATGGATGATGCAATTGCTACTGTTATCGGTCAATGTGAAGTGTGGGCGGATGGTTGATTGAAAAAGTCTTTATAACTATAAATCCGAACTAAATTGTCGTATCGGCAATGGTTAACTTGACAAATACACTATAAAATACATAATATTTTCACAGATTTTTTCAACGTCTATGATATTATTGTCTGCAATAAAATATAGAGGAGGTATTCTATGAAAAGTATAGGCTTTAAAATCACAATAATTATGCTTTGCGTGATTTTATTTGGGATTCTCGCAACGGCAGGTATTGCCACAATAATATCAGGTAATACGATAATAAAAGAATCCGAGGGATTGGTTCAAAGCGAAACCGAGAAGCAAGCGTACATTTTGAATGAATGGCTCTCAAGCCACAAAACAACAGTCGATACCCTAGCGTCCGCGATATCGGAAGTCGATGATTATTCGAAAGAATACCTTAGCGGCATCCTAGGCGCGGTCTTGGAAAGAAACAGTATTTATCAAGATGTTTATATGGGTTTCCCGGATAATACAGCAATCATGGGTACCGGATTCCCTATCGAGGATGAATACGACTGGTGGAGGGCTACAGAGCGTGGTTGGTATCAGGTCGCCATGTCCAATACAAACAGCGTTGGCATCACCGACCTCTATGTCGATACAGCCACCGGGGATCTGTGCATAACTGTGGCACGTGCTGTGAAGCAAGGCTCCGAGGTTATTGGGGTAGTCGGTATTGATATCCTTGTCAATGTCGTACAGGATATGGTATTCTCATCAAGCATCAACAATAACGGATACTCCTTTTTGTGCGGTAAAAATGGAGACATATTCATTCACCCCGATAGTGATTACGCACCGAATTCCAGAGGCGAGTTCAATAATATTGCAACCGTCAAGAACGGCGCATATGCAGAACTTTGGAAGAAAATAACCACCGGCGATGGCATATTTCAACATAACGATGCATCCGGTGTTTCTAAATACTACACCTCAGCGACGCTTGACACTATCGAATGGCATTTGATTACGGTATTGCCCACCGAGGTTGTCACGCAGCCTTTAGTGAATGTCATAATAATTGTGGTATTAACAACGCTGGGGATATTGGCGGTGGCCTCTTTCCTGATTTATATGATAATGAAAAGGCAAATAAGCAAACCACTTGCTCCCGCGACCGCCTTTTTCGACAAAGCCGGGCATACAGGAGACATATCGCTTACCCAGGCCGACGTTGAAACCATTCAAGTATACGGAGCGCGAAAAGATGAAATTGGGCAGTTGATATCTTCCGCCGCCGCGTTTGTAGGACGAATCACGGAAGTCAGCAAAGCTCTCGAGAGCATATCAAATGGCGATTTGACAGTCGAACTTGTCCCGCAATCCGCAAAAGATACGCTGGGTTTGTCAATGCAAAAAATGTCGGATAACCTCAGCCGTATGTTTATCGAGATTAACTCGTCCTCATCGCAAGTCACGGCAGGCTCAAAGCAAGTTGCCGACGGTGCGCAGACCCTCGCGCAAGGTTCCACCGAACAAGCCGCATCCATACAGGAGCTTTCAAGCTCCATCTCCGAGATAGCGGAGAAGATAAAGACGAACACTGTAATGGCGGATAAGGCGGCAAAGCTTGCCAACACCATAAAAGAAAACGCGGAAAAGGGCAGCGGACATATGAGCGAGATGATGACGGCTGTCAATGAAATCAATGAGTCCAGCGGTTCAATAAGCAAGGTCATCAAGGTAATCGACGATATCGCGTTTCAGACCAATATCCTCGCGCTTAATGCCGCAGTGGAAGCAGCCCGCGCAGGTCAGCATGGTAAAGGCTTCGCTGTGGTCGCGGAAGAAGTGCGCAACCTTGCGGCCAAGAGCGCGGAAGCGGCGAAGAACACAGGCGGTTTGATTGTCAATACTATTGAAAAAGCCGATCTGGGGGTGCGGATTGCCAAGGATACCGCCGGGAGTCTTATGGAAATCGTTAGCGGCATTAACGAAAGTACCCAGCTTGTAGGGGAAATCGCGAGGTCATCCGAGGAGCAGTCATTGGGGATAAGCCATATCAATGTCGGTATCGACCAAGTGGCGCAGGTAGTCCAGCAGAACAGCGCGACCGCAGAGCAAAGCGCCGCCGCTTCCGAGGAAATGAGTTCACAGTCCGCCGTCTTGCAGGAACTTATCGCGCAGTTCAAACTCAAAGACAGTGAGAAGATGTTTAATGGTTTGCCACCATCAGAGAGTTCCGTACACAAACGCCTCACCGTTGGTGACGTGGGCCGAACCCCAACAGCGACGCCCACCTCCACACCAAGGGATACGGGCTATTCGCAATCATTCAACAGAAACAGCGGTTTTGGAAAGTATTAGTAACTTAGCGACCAAAAACAAGTTGTTTTTGGTCGCTAAGTTACAATCTCTATTGTTACTGTTCACTGGATGCCCGCCAAAAGCAACGATTCATCCGTAGCGGCGGCATTCTGCCGCCAAATAATGCCGGTTTACGGTGATACATAGTGGAATCTGTAGCAAGTGGCGGCAGAATGCCGCCGCTACGGATGATTTATATTGTGTTCAGATACCCCGTGTACTGTAATTAAAAGACATCAGCGGCTCATCATCCCCCTTAGATTCCCCGCTTGCATTTGTATCAAAATCGTGATACAATATAACTGTAGGAGGGATTAACATATGAACCATGTACACATCAGACCTGTAAGGGATTTGCGCAATAATTTCACGGAGATTGAGTCAGCGCTTGACGGTCGTGACCCGGTGATAATCACAAAAAACGGGCGCGGAGCTGCCGTTCTGCTGCATTTCGACGATTACTCAGATTATGAAGAATTCATGCATGTCAAATATGTAGCCGCGAAACTTAAGGAAGCCGAGGATGAAGCTGAGTCTCCCGATGCGGAGTGGTCGGATTACAAATCCGTGATTCGCAGATTGCGTGAAAAGTATCATGAGCTATAACCTGAAATTATTAAAGCGGGCAGAACGCGACATTGGTGAGATTCTTGAATATAAGGCAGATTTCTACGCAGGGACAGCGGACAGGTTCATTTCCGAACTGGAAAAGGTTCTTGATAGAATAGCAGAGAATCCTTTTGTCTATCAGGTGTACGAAAATAACCCACGCTACCGCCGAGCGGTTGTTGGTGACTATCTATTGTTTTATCGTGTTTTCGAAAAAACTAGACAAGCCAGAGTCTATCGTGTCCTGCACAGTAAAAGAGATATTAATCAACTATTCATCGCCAAATGATATTCCAAGTAGGCGGGCTTGGTGGACTATTTAGTTGTCGGGGGGGATGGATTTCGGTTTTCCTGCCACCTTTTCAAGGGGGACGGCTACGATTCGCGTGCCTTCTAGCGCGACCATGTGGCCGAATTTCCCTTGCAGTATTAGCTCTCCCGCCTTTGCGCCCAAACGCGAGCAGAAGACGCGGTCTGTGGGCGTGGGGTCGCCGCCTCTTTGGTAATGCCCGGGGATCACAAGCTTTACATCCTGTTCCAAGCGGCTTTGCAGTTCCTTCAAAAGCCTTGAACCGGATGTGGAGCTTTCGTATTTGCGCTCTTTTTTCGGAACCAATGCCTCTTCTTTGGACAACGCGCCCTCCGCTATCGCGATTATTGAGAAGTTTTTTCCTGAGTTATTGCGCCGCTCTATGACACGCAGCACACTTTCGACGTTATACGGTATCTCCGGCAGCAAGATAACATCCGCGCCACCCGCAACTCCCGCGTACAGCGTTATCCAGCCGACCTTATTACCCATAAGCTCAACGATGAATACCCTGCCGTGGGAAGCGGCGGTGGAATGCACGGCGTCGAGAACCCCCGTTGCTTTGAAGATCGCGCTGTCAAATCCGAAAGTGCGGTCGGTACCGTAAAGGTCGTTGTCGATGGTGTTGGGCAACGTCACGACATTCACGCCATTTTGGCTAAGCGCATGGGCGGTTTTGTGCGTCCCACCCCCGCCTAGTATGACAAGTGCGTGGAAGCCTTCTTTTTTATAGTTGTTTGTCATTTTCGTCAGTTTGTCCATGCTGCTGTCGTCAGTGTCGCGCATGTTTTTATATGGCTGGCGCGAGGTTCCGAGAATCGTTCCGCCTTCATGTAGAATGCCTGAAAACTCATGAAGTTCCATTTTGCGCCATATGCCCTCAATGAGCCCTTTGTATCCGTCCTGTATTCCATAAAGCTCCAGTTTCGGCACAATACCGTAAAGTGTTTTCGCAACTCCGCGCAACGCAGCATTCAGCCCCTGGCAATCTCCACCGCTAGTTAGCAATCCTATTTTCATTATTTTAACCACACCTTTCTTGGTTCAGTAATCATTTTACAAACAATCCGACGGCTTGTCAATGAATTATTTGCGTTACTACCATATATGTAAATTGAGAAAAACGCTTGTCATTGTCATAAATCTAGGATATAATACCTTTTGAAAAATTAGGGCGGCCGATATTCTGCCGCAGGAAGGCATGGTCATATGAACGAAAAACTGGATGCTCTGCTGCATGACGGACAGTTGAGGGTCGAAGCGGCGAAGTCGGTTGAAGAGCTAAAGAACGTGAAAGCCTCCTTGCTTGGGAAGCAGGGGGAAATCACAAATATCTTAAAGGAAATACCTTTACTTGAAGCATCGCAGCGCGCTGAGACGGGGCGAGCGGCGAACCAGCTTAAAGTGCGCTTTACGGAGCTAATTGATGCGCGAATGGAAGCCCTCGTTTTGAAGGCCTCGGAGATACCCCCGGATTTTGACTTCACCGTCCCCGGTGTTGCGCCGCCCAGCGGAGGGCTTCATCCTATTACCCAAATGTGCTATGACCTCAATGACACTTTTCGCTCAATGGGGTTTGAGATTTTCGAGGAGTCCGACATAACTAGCGAACTCTATGCTTTCGACAATCTCAACTTCCCGCCGGACCACCCGGCGCGCGAGAGCATGGACACCTTTTGGCTCTCGGGACACGATACGGGGACTGGTGGGGAAAGGCTTTGCCTGCGTCCGCACCTTACCGGAGCGAGCGTCCGTTACCTCCAGACACATGAGCCGCCGTTTCGATTCGTGTACCCCGGAAGAGCGTACCGCAATGAGTCTACCGATGCGCGGCATGAGCGGGCGTTTTTCCAGTATGAAGCTCTAATCGTAGACCGTGACTTTACTTTTTCTGCGGGCAAGGTTATGATAAAGAGCATATTATCAAAGGTTTTCGGTCGCGATGTGCCTGTCCGTATGCGCATAGGGTTTTTCCCGTTCGTTGAGCCCGGCTTCGAGATTGATATGGGGTGCTTGGTTTGCGGCGGGGAAGGTTGCAGCGTCTGTAAGTACGTTGGCTGGATAGAGATCATGCCGGGCGGGACGCCGCATCCGAATGTGCTTCGGGCTGCTGGCCTTGACCCTGCGGAGTTCACGGGTTTTTATGTAAACATCGGTCTGGACCGCCTTGTTATGATGCGTTACGGGGTTGACGACATAAGACTGTTCCGCAGCGCGGATTTAAGGTTTTTGAATCAATTTGACTAACTGTTTGGAACCTCTGCTCGTCATTGTGGGCTTGACCCGCAATCCCCTGAGGATTTGTGTGAGATTGCGGCTCACTGAATCAAGTTCAGCGCAGGCTCCGGCAGCAATGACGGAAACATTAAGGTTTTTTATTGAGTCCTGAACAGTTACCAACTTTATTGCTAGGAGGTACGAATGAAATTATCGTTAAACTGGATAAAAGACTATGTGAAGCTACCGGAGGATTTGAAGATATCCAAGCTGACTTATGATTTGACCATGTCCACCGTTGAGGTGGAGGGCGTTACGGAACTTGCCCGCAGTTTCGACAAGATGGTTGTGGGCATCATAAACGAGATACTTCCCCACCCCGATGCCGATAAACTGTCGATTTGCATGACAGATATTGGCGAGAGCGATTTGGCTCAGATAGTCTGCGGCGGCATCAATTTGAAAGAGGGCATGAGAGTAGCCGTCGCGCTGCCCGGGGCGATGCTTCGCTGGCATGGCGAGGGCGAGCTCATTTCGCTCGGCAAGGCTAAAGTGCGTGGCGTGGAAAGTTACGGGATGATTTGCGCTTCGTATGAGATTGGTCTGTTCGAGCTTTTCCCATGTGATGATGAGGCGACGATAATCGACTTGTCCGAGTTCGAAGCGCAAGCCGGTACGCCTCTTGCGGCAGCTCTTGATTTGGATGATATAATCTTGGAGATTGATAATAAATCAATGACAAACCGTCCGGACCTTTGGGGGCATTATGGCATTGCGCGGGAGATTTCGGCTCTTTATAACTTGCCTCTTGAAGAGTTCGCGCCTTTTACACCGCAGACGACGCCGCCATCGCAGACCTCAGCAACACCAACTAACTTTGCAATCAACATAGACGACCCCTTACGCTGCCCCCGTTATATTGGCGTAAAAATGGAAGGCCTTTCCATCAAGCCGTCGCCGTTTTGGATGCAGAGCCGTATCTGGCGAGTGGGAATGCGCCCTGTCAATGCCATTGTCGATATCACTAATTACGTCATGCTTTCCACCGGGCAGCCCACACATGCATTCGACGCGGATCGTATAAAGGGTAGCATCACAGTCCGCCGTGCCCGTGAGTCGGAGAATCTGCTGCTTCTCAACGGCAAAGAGCTGTCTCTTGTAACGGATGATTTGGTCATTGCAGACGATAAGGAAGCTATTGCGTTGGCGGGCGTGATGGGTGGCGAGAACGATTCCATACTTCCCGATACGAACAATGTAATTCTGGAAATCGCCAGTTTTGAAGCCATCAGCATCAGACGCACTGCGGCAAGATATGAGACCCGAACGGAGTCGGCCACCAGATACGAAAAAGCGATAGACCCCGAACGCAGCGACATAGCCCTATCGCAGGCTATGCAGTTGTTCACGGAGCTTTTCCCCGATATACTAACGACGGGATTTCAAGACAACTACCCGACCCGCCTTAAGAAAAGCGTGATCGATGTCAGGCTTGACTGGCTGGAAAAACGTCTCGGCAAGCACATTCCCAATCCGGATATCGCCGATAGGCTTGGGCGGCTTGGATTTGATGTGAGTTTTGGCGAGGATGGCAGAGATGGTGGGGATAGCGCGGATGGCATGAGTATGCGCGTTGTCGCTCCGACATGGCGGAGTACCGGCGATGTTTCCATCCCTGACGATATAATGGAAGAACTGGCAAGAATGCACGGTTATGAGAACTTCGAGGCGACACCGATAACAACGTCCTTCGTGGGCGCGATAAACCAGCCTTATGTTGACATAGATAGAAGAATCAGGGAGTATCTGGCAGCGCGATGCGATATGCGGGAGATATTTACATATCCGTGGATGCACGACGAGTTCGCCAATGCTGTTTTCCCAGAGAAAAGCGATATGCTGTCTATCTCCACGCCGCCATCCCCCGACGAGCGTTTAATACGCAACTCGCACCTGCCCAACCTATGCAAGGCAGTCCATGACAATTTGCGCTTCTTCAGCGAATTTGCGATATTTGAGTCTGCGCAGATTTTCGCGGATCGAGATTTTGGAACTCCGTTTGATCCTCGCGAATCCCTGCCGCTACAGCAAAGAAACGTTGCCGGGGCTTATGTCGCGGGGGTGGAAGCCGTGAATTTGCTTTACCGAAAGGCAAAAGGCGTGATTGAGGCTCTCCCACGTTATGTACACATTGAGCCTTTCTCTTTTGAACAAACCGAAAAGCCGATATGGGCTGATGATGTGCTTTGGCTCAATATCTTCCATGCGGGCGATATGATCGGGAATCTTGCACTGCTGTCGAAGAAAACAGCGCTTGGCTGCGGGATCAAAAACAGCTCTGTGATGATTTTCGAGTTGAATATTGAGCTGTTGAAGCCCCTCCCGTCGAGAACAAACAAATTCACGCACCTCCCTGAATACCCGACAACGGATTACGATATATCGCTGCTTTTTGATTTATCTGTCAAGTGGAGCGAGATTTATGAAGTTATTACCGGTAGAAAACCAAGCGCGGAAACCCTTGCCACATCACAAGATAATATGCTCAGGAGTCTTTCGTTCGTGGACGAGTATAGGGGTAGGCAGGTTCCCGAAGGCAAAAAGTCCGTTACTTGCAGGTTGGTGATAGGTTCGCTGAAGAAGACTTTGACCTCGGATGAAATCGACAAATGCGCAGGCGCGATAGTGAAGCGTTTGAAGAAAAAGCTCGGAGCAGAAATCAGGAGCTAGCGGACTGCAAGGGGTCAGGGGTCAGGGGGCAGGGGTCAGGATGCCAGGGAACAGGGATCAGGGATCAGGGGTCAGGGGTTAGGAGGCCAGGGAACAGGAGGCAAGGGTCTGGGTCAGGGTACAGTGATCAGTGATCAGGGGTCAATGGCCATTTGGAACAGGTTGTTGCAGAATATATGCCAATGCGCTTTGCGTACCGTATTCGTGTGGGGAGTGAAATATTATGGGATTTCTTGATAAGCTGTTTGGTCGAAGAAAAAAGGATAAAGCACCGATTATTAATGATGCGCATACAAACTTGGACGATAATCGAGGCGAAGTTGCCCCTGCATTGGATTTTGAGTACTCCCAAAACATATACAAAAGAAACCTCATAGGGATTCCGGTCTACGAAATAGAACTCGAACAGCCGCCCGATAGCTTGCGGAGTAAAGAGTTGTTGTTGGGCGAGTTTATCGACATGGAAGAAGGAAGGCTGTCATTGGGCGTTCGCAGTAGCAGCGGAGCCGGTAGCTTTTTTAATTGCCAAGACGGATTGACCCTTTCATATTCCAAGCACGGCGAATCTTTCTTTGTCAGCGGTAAGGTCGTCAGGTCGACCTGCACTGAAAATACAACCACAATCACTCATTGCGAGTATTGTCAAGAACTAACAGAGAACTGCAAATGCGATGCGTCAAGTCTGAGTTTGGAGCATTGCTTAGTTGAGATAGCGCTTTGTTCGGAGCCGGTTCGACATCGCAGAAAACACGGCAGGGTCGCCATCGAATGGACTGTGTACTATAAGGAAGCCCAAAGCAGGCCGGATGGCGCAGTCGGTGGCGAGGGCAAACCGGAAGTTACAGCCACCGGCGAGGGCGAGACGGAAGTTACAGCCACCGGTGAGGGCGAGACGGAAGTTACAGCCACCGGTGAGGGCGAGCCGCTCCATATCGCCAGAGAGGATGGCGAACAGGACTATGCGACCACGAAGACAATCGATATCAGTGAGGGCGGCTTCAAAAGCATCGTTGAAAAACAACTGGCAAAAGACTCCCTTATTGAATGCATCGTGGAGGTTGATAACCATGAAAAAAGCAAAGGCATCTTGATAGGCAAAGTCCTTCGCTGCGATTATTCCGTGTATAGCACGGAGTTATTCGAGCTTACTGTACAGTTTGTTGATATAGATGATTCTGTCAAGGATTTTCTTGTTGGGTGGATTGAAAAGAAGCAACCGGGGCCGGTTGATGCTGAGGCAAAAGTAAGGATTCACAGGAACTGTCTCGAGGCTTTTATCGAACTGTCTCCACCTAGGAACAACGGTGACGATTTGACTTATGATGAGCTAAGTACCTGCTTGGAGAGGTCGGGCATAGTATTTGGTGTGGATTACGACGCGCTCAAAGCCATGGCAGAAAAGCCTCAGTACAATCTTGAGTCGATTATTGCGCGCGGCATACCGCCTGTGCATGGCAGCGATGCAGTGCTTAAGTACAACGTGGATATGAGCCCTACGCTGATACCTAGGGAAAACGAAGATGGGACGGTAGACTTCAAAGACCTGGGCTTGACCCAACGTACAAACAAGGACGATGTGTTGGTGGAAAAGACCTTCCCCACCGATGGCACTTCGGGAACTTGCATCACGGGAGAGGTATGTGAGGCGATATCAGGGTGTGACATTATGCTGCCCGAAGGCGAAAACACAGTAGTCAATGAAGATGGAACCGAATTATTGGCAGCCATTGACGGATGCATTAGCATTGTTGATGGAAGAATCAATATTTTTAGCACCTATGTCATTGAAGGCGATGTTCAATTCGAGACCGGCAATGTAAGCCATAACGGTGTTGTCATAGTTCAGGGGGATGTAAGGAAAGGTTTCTCAGTGGAGGCTGCGGGCGATGTGGTCGTTCATGGTACTGTCGAATCCGCCACAATTATTGCGGGCGGTTCATTAGTTGTGAAGGGCGGTTGCGTCGGTGAGGATAATGTCATCAGGGCTGACGGTGGAGTCGCGGTCAAGTTCATAAATGGGGGGCAATTTACGATAAGAGGAGACTTGAGTACCACATACATAATCAATTCCACTATAAATTGCAGCGGTACAGTCAACCTTTTCGGCACAGGTATAATCCGCAACAGCCATGTTGTGGCTCAAACCGCTATCAACGCAAAAAGCATAGGCAGCGTTCACGCGGCTGCGGATAAAACCGTTGTTGAAGTTGGAAACGACCCCGAGTTGCTCAATCGGCGCTTAGCCATTTCCAATGAGCTCAATCAGCTCGAAAAGGACATGCTGTCCACAGAAACAACCATTCGCGCTTTGACTGTCAAGAAGTATAAAAATCAATTACCAAGGGAAAAAATCAATACCCTTGATAAACTCAATGCTATAAACAAGCAATTATTGGAACAGCATGAGGAGTTGGTGGAAGAGCGTAAGGCTTTGAACTCTCAGATAAACAGAGAGGGCTATGGCGCCATAAACGTGGAGAACACTGCTTATGAGGGGTTGAAGGTCTGCATAGGTTCATGCGCGTTAGTCTTGAGTGATTCGGTTAAGTCTGTCAGATTCCACCGCGATGAAGAAGGGGTTGCTTTTTCGTCAATAAAGTGGCAAGAGGTAGGTTACAGGGACAGGAACTATAATATAGTACACTAATTCTCCATCGCTACCACTTGGTTGCGGCCATTGTTTTTTGCGCGGTATAGGCCTTCGTCGGCTATGTGGATGGAATCGATGATTGTCATTCCCTCAACCGGGCAATGAAAACCGATGCTTACTGTCATGGGTATTCGAACGCCGTCTTCGGTCAAAAGCGGCGACCGCTCTACAGTTTGGCGGATTTTTTCAAAGGTGTGCCGCGCAAGACGCTTGTCGCTTGATTTTAAGACAAGCAAAAATTCTTCGCCACCCCATCGGTAGAGATTTGAGTTCGCAGGCAAGACTAAACGAATTAGTTTCGCGATATGCACCAGCATCTGATCGCCAAGAAGATGCCCATGTACATCGTTGACACGCTTAAAATAATCCAGGTCGAGTATCCCGAAAGAAAGCCCGTAGGCATCCGATGTTTCTATTTCTCCGAAATGCGAGGCCAACGCATGACGGTTGTTGACTTTCGTGAGCGGATCGGTAAAAGCGTATGACGATAGATCATTAGCTGTGGTTTGAAGTCTCCGCTGAAGCTTGCATCGGACCATTTCCGATAGATATATGCAACCCATCACGACCAGCACTGATATTGGAAACATCGTATTGAACGGCTTCGGGAAATCGTCCGCCGTATATTGCTGCAAAGGGGTGTAGTAAAGAAGCATGAGCAGCAGCAGCAGGATGCTGTTGTACATGATGCTATCTACCAAAGACGCTACCATTACAGCAATATGTGGCACAATGAATATCCATAAAAAACTCACGCTCGGGAAGAACTCGCTCGTCAGAAAACAAACGGACATGATTAGCGCAAGTGCTCCAAAACTTAAAGCTATCCATCGTTGATATTTGCGGCTAAAGAGTTGCACAAGGAACACCGCGCAATATGCAATGCCCAGAAGCCAAAGAACGACCCAATTCATTAAATGACCATTCAAGACGGAATAAATGCCCATGACAAGGCAGAATACTGTAACGAACAGGGAGAAATAAATGATGTTGGAGCGCATACGCGCATAATCGTCCATGCACATTTCATCCCAGTTGTTTAGGTGTTTCCTGAACCAGCGTATCGGTTTTCGCATCGTTTCCTCCACTAAGTTTGAATGCATGTGATGATTATAACACATTATTACGGATTATTAAAGTCAAATTTTTTTACTCCGCTGCAAAAATGCTCGTGAGTATAAGTGCGGTTTTGTAGCGTGGAAAGGAATGGTCATAGTTATGGATAATGGAGCTGATTTGCAATACTTCTCCGCACCGGGGAGAGTGGAGATTGGCGGGAACCACACCGATCATCAGCATGGAAGAGTGCTTGCAGCCGCAATCGATTTGGAAGCAACTGCGGTCGTGACTATGAATAGCGCTAATATCGTTCGTATGAATAATGTCGATTTCGGTTCGGATGAGATAGACCTCAGCGACTTGAGATTTAAAAAAGAGGAAGCCGGAACCCCTGCATCTTTGGTGCGAGGGGTAGCGGCTTGGTTTGTGGAAAGAGGGTACGCGGTCGGCGGATTTGACGCTGAGATATCGTCGAACATACCCCTAGGGTCGGGCCTATCAAGTTCCGCAGCTTTTGAAGTCCTTATTGGGAACATATTCAAGGCCTTGTATGAATCGGAAGTATCCCGCATCGAACTCGCCCAGGCCGGTCAATATGCGGAGAATATCTACTTTGGTAAGCCCTGCGGGCTAATGGATCAAACGGCATCCAGTTTTGGAGGCCTCAACATGATTGATTTCCGCGACCCCCAAAAACCCGTGGTCAC
>Ga0099364_10006305_pt1 | contig 17319 bp, 16 predicted proteins | sample TergutTh196P3_FD_73070 | JGI IMG/M metagenome (GOLD analysis project Ga0099364, IMG submission 73070) | Microcerotermes parvus P3 segment gut microbial communities from Pointe-Noire, Republic of the Congo - Th196 P3 | ecosystem: Host-associated > Arthropoda: Insects > Digestive system > Gut ... | reverse complement strand
TATTGCTTGACGGCTGGAAAGACAATCAAGTTGAAGAATTGGACGTATGGGCAATGATTTTTGAAACCATTCTCCGCTGCGGCGGCAATATGGTCATTCCCGGCACGGACAGAAAAAACGACGAGTTGTCCTTTATGGCGATGGACGCCGGATTGTGGCTTACCCAGCACCACACCGAACTGCTCGGAGCGCGCATGTTCGCGCGCGTATATCCCGACCTGACACCGTCCTACTCGAAATACCCAGAGCAGTTTGAGGCGCTGTGGAAGGAAGCGATTGAAAAATTCTCCGGCCGCAAAGTGCTTTGGGCGGTCGGCTATCGCGGACAGGGGGACTACGCATTCTGGGAAGCCGAGAAGGACTGCGACAGCGACGCCAAACGGGGAGGAATCATCGGCAGTGTCATACGACGTCAGATGGAGTTGGTGCGCGAAAAGAATCCAGGCGCGCTTTTCTGCACGAATCTCTACGGCGAAATGATGGACTTGTACCGCAAGGGTGTTCTCGAAGTACCCGGCGACGTAATCAGGATTTGGGGCGACAATGGCTACGGAAAAATGGTTTCCCGCCGACAAGGCAACGATAATCCACGCGTACCGTCCATGCCTGACGGTCGGCTTGGGCGAGACGGTTTGTATTACCACGCGTCATTTTACGACTTGCAAGCAGCCAACCACATCACAATGAGTCCTAACCCGCCGGAGATGCTCGCCACAGAATTGAGTCAGGCTGTGCGAAACGGCGCTGATTCGTGCTGGGTGATTAATGTAGGATGTATCAAACCACACGTTTATATTCTCGATTTAGTCCGCGAGTTATGGACATGGGGAAATGTAGACATCGATGCTCACGCGCGGGCCTACGCGCAGGCTTATTACGGGGACGAATCGGTCGCGCCGTTGCTGCTGGGATATTCCAAGTGCACGGTCCCCTACGGTTCAAACGCAGATGACAAGGCCGGAGACCAGTATTATCACTTTCCGCTGCGCGCGATCGCTCGCCGATTGCTTCGGGGGGAAACACAGGAAACGATACCGGAACTCCATTGGGCCGAAGGAAACCTTCCTTTTTCTCACCAAGTCAGAGCCATCGGGGAGCGTGCCAAGGCAGGGGTCACAGATTGGCAAAAATATCTGCGAGACTGTGAATGGACTGCGGCTAAACTTGACGCCTATGGCAAACAGTTGCTGACCGATACGCTTATTCTACAGGCAAAGCTCCATCTGACTGGATGTGAAGGAATGCGGGATTTTTGCCGCGCTGTTTTGAGCGCGCTTAATGGAAATCATGTGGATGCGTATCTTCACGCTCATAGGGCGCTGCTTGCGCACCGGGCGGGTGTCGAGGCGCTGCGGGAAGCCGAACATGGCAGATTTGAAAACTTCTATCGCAATGAATGCTTCTCCAACGTCCGGCTCACCGTGTCGATCCTGGAAGCCGTCCGCTGCTGGCTGCGGGTCTGTTTTGACGAATGGTTTTATACATGGGAGCAACGGTATCTGACGCCTCGGGAAGACACTCTGGTCAAATGCCTGACGCACAGGACCAATCAATTGGACGACGATACGTTGTGTGAAATGCTTTTACAGACGGAGGAATTGTCGAACAGCAACAGATTTGAGGGGACGTATGTTAAGAGAGCCCATGAGAGACTTACGCAAAATCCGTAAGGCGATTTATTCAGCAGTTACACAACGGCTTGATTTTGTGAACCGCTCAAAGCAGTTAAAAACCTGGAGCCGCTAAAGCGGCCCTCTACTCAAACAATTTACGCTGCTCGTATCTCTGATCTTCTATCTTCTAGTACAATTCCAAAGCATCCGAAAAAATCGTGTGGTCGTCAATATCCACTATTTTGCAGCACTTATGGATTTTTTGACTTTCCCCATCATCGAAAGAACCGTTTGCAAAAGTTACGCAAATCACCGGAGGCTGTTCGGAATATCCTTCGCCCGCTTTTAGCTCTTCGCCGTATGCCCTCACCTCGATTGTTGCTAAATGTCCTTTCTGTGGTACGATTTCATCGTAAACATCTATCATCCGCTTTTATAGGGGCGAATTTCGATAGTACCGAGGGGAGGGCGCGTTTATGAACACAGCTGACAGTATTGCGGTTTCGGCAAATGTATCTTTGAAAAATTGTATAGCGGGTTCCGAACTCGTCCAGATATTTCACTCAGGCAATGTACCCTCGCAGTACGTCCCAAACGTAGGGATAATATTCGCGGAAGTTCATCCTGACCGCCTCGCGTCGTTCTTCGCGGAGTTTAATATTTCATTCAGCGAGGCTCGAAGGTTATACGAGGCAATCTCAAATTTTTATCACACCCCTCGAATGGAAAATTTTCTCTATGGAAACATGGGAAAAACTGCTCGAAAAAGCGGTTAATTACATAAAATCCACACCTTTAAACGATGGCGGGGATAAAACCCTTTGGGGTCTCGGCGGCGGCACCGTCTTAATGATGGAATACGGACATCGTTTCAGTAAGGATATTGATATTTTTCTGCCCGATCCCCAATTACTCGCGTATTTTTCGCCTCGCACGAACAACGTAATTGAAGCCGACGTGGAAAGTTATGACGAACAGGCGGAATATATAAAGTTGATACATGATGACGGAGAAATCGATTTTATAGTCGCTAAGCCAATTTTATGCAAAACCTGCAAAATACTTCATATGTTTAACACAGACATCCCATGTGAACATCCCTTTGAGGTTATAGCCAAAAAAATTACGTATCGAAGCAAAAATTTTACGGTACGTGATTTTTTCGACTTGGCCACAATTTGTTATTATTCCGACGTTACAGGTATAAACGAAATAATGCGAATTATTTATCCACATGCTGAATATTTGAAACACAGACTGACTGGCGTTCAATCGTTCAATGAAATACAAACGCTTCCAAGTGGTGATATAATCAAGCAAGAGGGCATAAAAATTCTTTCGAATATTCTCTCGAAAATCTGAGTGATTTTGGGTGTAGTTAAAATTATTGGTTTTCAAAAGAGCGTCAGAAACGACGGCTTAATTAGAAGCAAGTCCCCTTACGCGACTGGATATAGCTTTATCTTAGCGTAAGCCATTGCTTCACAATATCCTCAAATTCATTTCTTACCGGTTTTCCGTTTTTGAGAAGTAATGAGTAATCTTCGCGCTCAATAAAATTTTTCATGCCGTTTTGATTAGCTAAAAAATAAATACCCCAATTCTCAAAATTCCATTCTTCTGTATATTGGCTACATTCATAATCAACATAGTAAATTATGCCATTTTGCTCCATGAAATTCGTAGGAAAGTAGTCTATGTTCAAATAATTTGGATATAACCTTTCGCACATTTCAAATATCCGGGTAATATAGCTTGTTTTAATTTGACCGTTTGCGGTTATTTTTGCGAGGGTTTCACCGTTTATGTACTCTTTTATCAGTAGTTGCCTTTCCTGGCAAGAAAACAAAAGTTTTGGCATAGGTATACCTAAATTACATAGAGTTTTGTAATCCCTTAGTTCGCTATTCAATTTATTATCTTCAAATTGGTAATAATCGCACGGCTCATAATGGATTTGTTTTACAACCACAAAAGTATCTCTTATTCTTGCAAGGTAATTATACCCGCCTTTGCCTTTTGCTATTAAATTGATAATCGTATACGTTTCACCGTCCGCTATGATTGCTTGACCTTCCATAAGCTATATCACAGGCAGGCATCCGCCACAAAACCCGGCCACCACTCGTCGATGGCCGCGATGTAAGATTCCTCGATCGCGGGGACAATGACGTCCGTGCAAAAGACTTCGCTTTCGAGGGCGGGGAGAAGTTCGATGCAGTTAAACATATACATTGCGTTCCGATCGCGTTCGGAAAGACCAAGTACAGCCATCTGCGACTCCTCCCCCTGAAAAAGACTTAGAACCTGAATTATTATATATTACAATGACGATTTATTCTACAGCATAATTCGGCGCTTCTTTCGTAATAACCACGTCATGGGGATGGCTTTCCTTCATGGACGCCGCCGTCACTTCTATGAAGCGCGCGTTCGTGTGAAGCGTTTCGATGTTTGAGGCTCCGACGTACCCCATCCCCGAGCGTATGCCGCCCATCATCTGATAGACGATGGCCGACAGCGTGCCCTTGTGCGGGACAAGTCCCTCGATGCCCTCCGGGACCAGCTTATCCTCAGAGGAACCTTCCTGAAAATACCTGTCCTTGCTCGCGCCGCCCTTCATGGCGCCGAGCGACCCCATTCCCCTATAGCTTTTGAACGACCTGCCCCTGTAAATAACGGCTTCGCCGGGGCTCTCCTCCGTACCGGCAAAGAGGGAGCCTATCATAACGCAGTCGGCGCCAGCCGCAAGAGCCTTTACTATATCTCCCGAATACCTGATGCCCCCGTCGGCTATCAACCTGCAATTCCTCTCGTGTACGACCGGCGCTATCCTCATAATCGCCGCAACCTGCGGGATGCCTATACCCGCTATTATTCGGGTCGTGCAGATGGAGCCGGGCCCTATACCGACCTTGACCGCGTCGACCCCGGCATCGACCAGAGCGTCCGCCGCCTCTTTTGTCGCGATGTTGCCTCCGATGAGTTGGACGTCGGGGAACTTCCGGCGAAGCGTCTTTATAGTATCCAGAACGGCTTTAGAATGGCCGTGGGCCGTATCTACAACGATCACGTCGACCCCGGCTTCGATCATGGCCTCCGATCGCTCTATACTGTCGTTTCCCGTTCCGACTGCGGCTCCCACGCGCAGCCTTCCCCTGGAATCCTTCGTCGCTTGCGGAAAGTCCTTCGCCTTTTGAATGTCCTTTATGGTGATAAGACCTTTTAGTTTGCCGTCCGAGTCCACGATGGGCAGCTTCTCAACCTTGCGGGAACTCAGGATGTTTTTCGCGCTGTCGAGGTTTGTCCCTATCGGCGCCGTCACGATATTATCCTTCGTCATCACGTTATCTATCGGCTGTTCGTAGTCGGTGACAAATCTCAGGTCCCTGTTTGTAATTATCCCGACCAGCCGAAGGCCCTTATCCACTATGGGCACGCCGGAGATATGATAGTGCGCCATCAATTCCAGCGCGCGCTGAACCTTGTCCTTGGGATAAAGATAAAACGGGTCCACAATGACGCCGCTCTCGGAGCGCTTCACCTTGTCTACCTCGGCTATCTGCTGTTCGATCGTCATATTCCGGTGCAGTATACCGATGCCCCCTTCTCTTGCAAGGGCGATGGCAAGCCTCGCCTCCGTGACCGTGTCCATAGCCGCGCTGCAAATCGGAGCATGAAGCATAATATCGCTCGTCAGGTAAGACGACGTGTCGACCTGCGCGGGCAGCACTTCGCTGTATCCCGGCACAAGAAGCACGTCGTCAAACGTAAATCCCTTGTAACCCTCAAATTTGTCCATTACAATCTACCTCCTACTTTATCCGCGCTTCCGATCACCTTCACCATCACTCTCAGCACACCCGCGCTCCTCATGCCCAAAAGATCGGCGGCGGCGGGAGAGACGTCCAACAGACGGTTCCTGCGCCCGGGGAATCTGTCGGTTATCCGCACAACCACATATCTTCCCGACGGCGCGATCACCTTAACGAGCGTCCCGAACGGCAGACTCCTTGCGGCTGCCGCAAGATGCGTGCGGGTGACGCGTTCGCCGTTCGCGAATCTTTTCCCTATGAAGCTTTCGCTGTACCACGACACGGTAGCGGCAGCCTCGTATTGCCCTCCGATTTGATGGGCCGCAGTCAGCTTATTCGCGTTTTCCCCCGCGAGGGCTTCATACATTCGCGACATCAAATTGATGGCAATCATCTCGGCTGACATCGTCGAAGCCTGCGCGTGAGCCTCTGAAACTGAAAAAATTTTATTGTCCCCTATGAAAAGCGACCACTGACCTTCCGACTCTCTCACGTTCAAATCAGCCAGATTGAATCCGGCCTCGTACAATCTGTTGAATCTCTCGGTCAGCGTAGCAATGTCAACGGCGCTCACCATCGGAAATCTGCCCGCCGGGATTTCCTTTATTTTCCAGACGATCGTTTCACCCTCTGTAAAATATGTTGAGGGAATCTGCGCAAGAGCTACCTCGGCCGGCAATATCGCCATCGTCAGTATGACCGCGAACGACAATAAAAATTTCCTCATGATAAAGCGCTCCTCCTTTATTCGTACCTTTCGATCTGCGCCGCGGCGTAGCATTCCATACGTTCGGCGCGTCCCAAACTGCCGACCCGCTCCGGGGATTTCACTTTTACGGAGATCTGGACAGATGGAAAACTGGGGGTGAATAATCGTTTCAAGCTGCGCTCCATATCGCGGGTCAGATTGCCCAGCCTGGGTATCTGCGCCACGAGAACAATATCTACATTTAACGCCCGCCAACCCTTCGAGGCCGTAAGTTCAACGACCTCCTTCAGTATAAGAGCGCTTTCGGCGTCTTTATAACGCTCCTCAGACGACGGGAACAATGTGCCGATGTCGCCCTCTCCCGAAGCCCCCAGCAGCGCGTCGGAAGCAGCGTGACATATTATGTCGGCGTCCGAGTGCCCCAGCAATCCAAGGACGGAGTCGACTTCAATACCGCCGAGTATCAGTTTTCGTCCGTGTACGAGTTCGTGAACGTCGTATCCCATTCCAACCCTCAAGGTACGCCCGGCCCCGACCAGGGCATGAGCTATCGCCCAGTCAAAATCCGTCGTTACCTTGAAATTCCTCTCGCTCCCGCTTACGGGGGTTATTTTCTTCCCGGCGGCGATCCACAAGGCCGCTTCATCTGTCGCGCCGGCGCCGCCTGACGCCAGCACTTCCTCGATAGATGTTCTTCGGAATGCCTGCGGGGTCTGTGTACGAAAGATTTCCTCCCTCGGCAGCGCGCTTATGCCGTTGCCGACTTTTTTTAAAGAGTCGACGGATTCCAGTAAGGGGATTGCCCCGGTATCCGGTTCATTTGAGACGGTTCGAATAAGTTCCTCGCACAGCTCGACGGAAACAAACGGGCGAGCCGCGTCGTGGATCAGCACGAAATCAGCCTCGGTCTCCCTGAGCGCGTTGCGAACCGACTCCGTCCTCGTCTTTCCGCCCGCCACGAATCGGGTGCGAATATCAAATTTTCCTTCCGCTTCCGTTAGAACGTTATCGCGGGGGAAAACCACCGTCAGTTCATCGATCATCCCCCGTGAAAAGAGTTCTTCCGCAATTCTTGCGCTCCACATCCACATTGGATGGGGCCCGAGTTGCCGGAACTGCTTCGGCTTCCCTCCGATACGGCTTCCCGTACCGGCTGCGACCAGAAGAAAAGACCAACTTCCGCGCCCGTTCATCTTTTCAGTTTACCGAAAACCATTCTGCCCGCCGAGGTCTGGAGCATGGAAGTTATCACTATTTCGGAAGAGGCGCCTATGGCGCTCTCCCCGTCCTCTACGACCAGCATCGTTCCGTCTTCAAGATAACCGATGCCTTGCCCCGCTTCCTTGCCGGAACGTATGACGTCGATCTTCACCATGTCGCCGGGAAGGAACTGCGGTTTCAGTGAATTGGCGAGATCATTCACGTTCAATACGCGCACGCCGTCTATTCGGGCGATCTGATTCAGGTTGTAATCCGTTGTCAGAATCTTGGCGCCCATTCTCTTACACAGTTCGACAAGCGCTTCGTCGACCTTATCCCGCTTCAGGTCCTTCATGCTGATGTCGAAAATGTTTACGACCATAGTCCTTATCTTTTGAAGTTCCGATACGACATTCAGCCCTTTCCTTCCTCGCGCCCGCCTTGCCGGGTCCGACGAATCGGCGACTCCCTGCAATTCGGTAAGCACGAACCTGGGCAGTATCAGCACTCCTTCCAGGAATCCGGTGCCGGCTATGTCCAATATCCGCCCGTCAATAAGGGCGCTGGTGTCGATGACTTTCTTTCCCGCGGTGATTTGATCCTGTGGTATTTCATCGGCGATGTCAATCATCCGGTTCTGCGCCGGCGTATCTCTCCCGAATTTTCCCGCGAGACGGACTCCCCTGCCGAAAAGGTGCGTCACTATTCCCCAAACGTCGTCCTTTCGCTTGAGAAAGGCGGTCACGCCGACCGACGCGAATACGATATTAAGGGCGATGGCAATATAAAACCCGACTCCCGGTATATTGATAAACATAAACGGTACTGCCAGCAGGTTGGCAAGCAGAAGGCTGACTATCAGCCCAACGAGAGCTACGCCTATATCTGACGCGGATACGTTCTGCATCGTGTTTTCGAAAAGCTGTCCGGTTTTTTTGAGCGCCCTCCAAATGACGTTTGTTGCAAGGAAACCGCATGACGCGAAAAGAAATATGGAAAAAGCCGTCCAAACGCGCGGATACTCATCGTGGCTCAGCCAACCGATGCTGATGTCCAGGGAAAACTGCGCTATCTGGTATCCCGCTATACCGAAAACGATAGTCACCAAAACTCTCAGAATCATTTTCATAATACCGTTGATTCCACTTTCACTCAAAACACTCTCTCCTTTCCGGTGAATCTTTGGGAAATTCCGCGATGCTTAATAATCTTTTTCCATCTCCCTTCTGGTTTCCAGAGCCACGTGCAGCGTGGCTCTGTCCGCGTATCCTATACTGCCGCCCACAGGAAGGCCATACGCGAGGCGTGAAATTTTCACTCCGGTATCGGTAAGCGCCTCCTGGATTGAAAATGCGGTCAGGTCTCCTTCTATTCTCGCGTTCAACGCGAGTATTATCTCTTCGGCGTTAAGCTCCGATATGCGCCTTCGTAACAGCTCCATGCTCGCCTTCGGGATTTCCTGGTCGTCGAGGGGGGAATACCTGCCTCCAAGGACATGGTAAAGACCTTTGTATATCCCCGACTGCTCCATAGCCGCGCAATCCTCCTGCGTCTCAACCACGCATATCTTGCTTCTGTCGCGGGCAGCGTCGGCGCATATCCCGCATACATCCTCGGTGGCAATGGCCCCGCACAGGCTGCATACGGTCACCTGCTCCGTCATTTCCACAATAGTGCGAGCGACAGCTTTTGCCCACTCCGCATCCTGACTCAGCATAAAGAACACCATACGGCGCGCGGTTTTTTCTCCGACGCCGGGAAATCTGCCGAACAGGTTTATGAGACGTTCGAGGGAACCGGGAAGGTTCAACTAAAACATGCCCGGGATACTGAGACCGCCGGTGAGGCTCCCCATTCGCTTCTCGGCGAGTTCCTTCGACAGGCGGAGAGATTCCCGGACGGCGGACAGAACGAGATCCTCCAACATCTCGACATCCTCCGGATCGACGACCTCTTTCGATATTGATATGGATACTACGTCTCCGTGCCCGTTCGCCTTCGCGACCACCATACCCCCTCCGCTGGCCCCTTCGACCGTCTCACTGGCCAAAGATTCCTGAATAACCGACATCTGCGCCTGCATTTTTTGAACCTGTTTAAACATCTTATCCATCTTCACATAAAACACCTGCCGTTTCCTTCAGTGAATATCCTATGTATGCGTCCGCCAAAAGTCCAATCCTATCCGCTTCAATAAAACAAGCGCCACGAAGACCGGCAGCTTTATTATTCGCCGCCAGCGATACGGTTCCTGAAATGTTCTGTAAAGCCATTCGAGGTGGAGCCTTCTGAACACTGATGGGGCCCTTTTCAACCGCCCCGACATTACATCTAAACTGCCGCCCACTCCCATGCCGACGATTTCTCCCAACTTTTCGAGGTTGTCGGCAAGCCAATATTCCTGTTTCGGAACGCCGAATCCCACCAGCAATATCTGTGCCCCGGATTCCCTGATCTCCTTGCATATTGCTTCATTTTCCTCACGTTTAAAGTAACCGTTTCTTACTCCCTTCACTTTCAGGCCCGGGAATTTTCTTCGCATCATCTCCGCCGCCTTTAACGCCACGCCGGGCTTGCCTCCCAAAAAATAAAAGGAAAAGCCGTGCCCTGCGGCAATCCTGCATAAATTGTCCACAAAATCGACGCCGGGAATGCGTTCCTGTACCGTGAACCCGAGAAAACGGAGCGCCCACACGAGACCGGTTCCGTCGGGGAGCGCCAACCCGGCGTCTCCCACAATTCGGCTGTATTTCGCGTCCCTCCGGCTGCGAAGGCTTGCCAGGGCGTCGGGAGTAACGATCATCTGCGGCAGGTTTCCGTAGGTCAGCCAGCTTTGAACCCTTCCCAGCGCGTAATCCATGGAGAAATTATCGACCGTAATACCCCAAAGAGCGGGCCGTCTCTCGGATATGTTGTCGTCCCTGCCCTTCGTTCTGTAAAAAGCGATGTAGAAACCCAGGCATATCATTGCGAGCGCGGCGACGAGGGATATGGGGTCCATCACATTCATCTGGAGGAGGGCCATCGACAGGCCGCTCGCTCCGCATACCGCCGTCACGATGTAAACCGCCGCCGGATGATCGAGGCCGCTCCTCACAAGCTTTTTATAAAACAGCATATTGCCGAGCGGCTTCGGCAGGAACGCCGCAGACAGAACGCTCAGCGATGTTTCGACGATCGGTATCGCAAATAATCCCAACGGCAGCACTATCACTGTGGCGAACGCCACGCCCTTGCTTGCTCCAAGCATCGACGTTCCCGCCAGAAGCGTCCCCCACATCGCCGACAGCGGAGCTCCCAATCTGCGGTACACGTTGACATGCCTCGTCCAGAACACGATGATCAACGCGAGGCCGCATATCGACATCATCAACGCGTCGGATGGGCCTTTGCTTGAAATAGCCGTTACTCCCACCATCAATAACCAACTCACGAGTATGAGGCCGCCGCCCATACCCGGTATCTCGTCCAGTTCCTGGAAGAGTATCGGAAAAAAACCCATCCATAACGTGCTCAGGAAAAATATCGTCGCGGAGCTCGGAAGATATGTGAATTCACCGTCAGGGCGGCCGATAAACGTTATGCGGGGGCCCAAGATGGCGACGCCGAGGCCGATGGCCAGATAGCAAAAACGCAGATCCCAATTCTTCACGACCTTCTGGCAAAACCCTATCAGCCCCGCAATGACCCCGGCGGTTATCATCAGTTTCATCGGTCCGCTCGGAGCCCATATCCCGCACAGAGCCCACGCCGCAATCAAGCTTATGTCTCTCAGGTAATAATATTGGTCGCGTTCGAGATCGCGCTTGAAAAATCTCTGTGTGAAAAAACACGCGACGACGACGGCCGCGATGACCATCGCCATCTTAATAAATCCAGCGTCAAGTCCCGTGACCCTCAGAATCGACGCCATTTGTGTCATTCCGCCTGTCCGCCCGCGCGGATGCTCTCTATTCCCCCGACGTAAGGACGCAGGGCCATCGGAATTGTTATGCTGCCGTCCGCTTCCTGGAAATTCTCCATGATGGCGACAAGGCACCTGCCTACAGCCACTCCCGAACCGTTGAGCGTGTGGATCGGATTAATGCGGCCGCCGTTTTTGGCGCGGTAACGCGTCCCCATGCGGCGCGCCTGGTAATCCTCGCAGTTGCTGCACGAGCTTATCTCACGGTAGCGGTTTTGTGAGGGCATCCATACCTCTATATCGTATGTCTTACACGCCGCGGCGCCTATATCGCCGGTCGAGAGCGCCACTACCCTGTAGGGGAGCTGCAGAATCTTCAGCACTTCCTCCGCCGCTTCCAGCAGCTTCTCCAGTTCGTCGTAGCTGGTCTCGGGCGCGCAGTGTTTGACGAGTTCCACCTTGTCGAATTGATGCTGGCGGAGCATTCCTCTCATATCCTTGCCATATGTGCCGGCTTCCCTCCTGAAACACGGAGTGTAAGCCGTATAGTAGCGAGGAAGGTCGTCCTCCTGCAAAATTTCGCCGTAATGAAGGTTCGTCAGCGGAACCTCCGCCGTCGGGATGAGCCACAGGTCGTCGTCAGCGCACTTGTATTGCTGATCGGCGAATTTCGGCAGTTGCCCGGTGCCCTCCATCGTAGCGGAGTTGACAAGAATTGGGGGGGCTATCTCGGTATATCCGTGCTTTGAAGTGTGCAACTCCAGCATGAAGTTGATGAGCCCTCGTTCGACCCTTGCCCCTTCCTTCTTCAGTACGGTGAAGCGGCTCTCCGATAATCTGGCTCCAACCTCGAAGTCCATTATCCCCAAGGCTTCGCCGAGTTCCCAATGGGGCTTCGGCTCGAAATCGAATTCTCTCGGCGTGCCCCAGCGCTTTACCTCAAGGTTATCGTCCTCGTTCTCTCCGTCAGGGACGCTGTCGTGAAGTCTGTTGGGCATCATCAGCAGTGCGGCGCGGAATTTATCCTCTGTATCGCCGAGCTTCGAATCAAGTTCCTTAATCCGCTCCCCCGCCTCTCGCATTTCCTCCATCAAGGCCGAGGCGTCGCCGCCTTGTTTCTTTATTTCGCCCACTTTGCGGGAACCATCGTTCCTTACGGACTTCAATTCTTCCACATGCGTCAGAAGTCTTCTTCTCTCCGTTTCGAGGGCGAGCAATCCGTCCAGATCGAAGTCGTGCCGTCTGCGTCTTAGGAGTTCGCGCACCTCCTCAGGGTTCTCGCGGATCCATTTAGGGTCGAGCATCAGTTATCCCCCATTTGCGGCGCTTTGCGCGCGCGAGCCAGCAGGTTTGCCATTTCAAGCGCCGCCATCGCCGCGTCGCAGCCCTTGTTGCCGGACTTGCTGCCCGCGCGGACCAACGCCTGTTCGAGGTTGTGGCAGGTGAGGACGCCGAACCCGATCGGAACGCGCTGCTCCATTGAGACATGCGCAAGCCCCTTCGACATTTCAGCGCATACGTAGTCGAAATGGGGCGTGTCTCCCTCGATAACCGCGCCGAGGGCAACTATTGCGTCGTATTTTCCGGTCAACGCCAGCTCCTTGGCAATAAGCGGGATTTCCCAAGCGCCGGGCACCCGGTATACCTCTATATCCTGATGACGGACGTCGTGCCTCGTTAAGACATCTATCGCGCCGTCCAGGAGGCGGCTGGAGATCAGTTCGTTGAAACGGGACGCGATGAGCGCGAAACGTAAACCGGAACCAATAAGAGCGCCTTCAATGGTTTTCATAATGTCGGTACCTCCGAAAAATTAAATTTTTATATATGCAGTACATGTCCCATCTTACAACTCTTGGTCTCGAGGTATTTCCTGTTGTGCTCGTTCGCGGGAAATTCCAGCGGCACCCTTTCCGTGATTTCGAGCCCGTATCCCTCAAGGCCGATGACTTTCCTCGGGTTGTTGGTAATCAGCCTTATCCTCTTTATCCCAAGGTCGACCAGTATTTGAGCCCCCACCCCGTAGTCCCTCAAGTCCGGCGGGAATCCCAACGCAATGTTTGCGTCCTGGGTATCCAACCCCTGCTCCTGCTGCAACTCGTAAGCCTTCAGCTTCGCCGGCAAGCCTATTCCCCGGCCTTCCTGCCTGAGATAGAGCAGCACGCCCGTTCCCTCGCGTTCGATCTCCCGCATGGAGTTGTGAAGCTGCGGGCCGCAATCGCATCGGAGTGACCCGAAGGTATCTCCCGTCAGGCATTCCGAGTGTACCCGCACCAACACGCTCTCCGCCGACTTAACGTCGCCCTTTACCAATGCAAGATGGACAACCTCGTCGTCGTCCCCCGCATACTTGTAGGCGCTGACCATAAAATTGCCGTACTCGGTCGGGAGGTTCACGGTGACTTTCCTCTCCACCAATTTCTCCCTGCCGAGACGGTATTTTATCAGGTCCGCGACGGAAACTATACTGAATCCGTGCTCGCCGGCGAATTTCACAAGCTGCGGCAGACGGGCCATAGTCCCGTCGTCGTTTAATATCTCGCAGATCACCCCCGCCGGAGCCAATCCCGCGAGGCGCGCCAAATCCACCGCCGCCTCCGTATGCCCGGAGCGTTTGAGCACTCCGCCGGCCTTCGCGCGAAGCGGAAAGATATGTCCGGGCCTTAAAAAATCTCCGGCAACAGCCGAAGGGTCCGCGAGCTTGCGCACCGTATTGCCCCGCTCCTCGGCGGAAATGCCGGTGGTGATACCGGCTCTCGCGTCGACGGATACCGTATATGCCGTCTGGTGGAGGTCCGTTCCGCGCTCGACCATCATGCCAAGCTCCAGCCGGTCCGCTATCTCCGGCGATAATGGCGCGCACACCAATCCCCGAGCGTAACGGACCAGGAAGTTCATCGTCTCCGTCGCGCAAAGCTCGGCGGCGGCCACCATGTCGCCCTCGTTCTCGCGATCCGCGTTGTCAACCACAATTACTATTTTACCAGAAGCTATATCCTTGATAGCTTCCTGTATCGTATTCAACTGAATTTTATCCTCCGCGCTCACCGGCGAACCCTCCGATCCTTCAATTACCAACCGTACCCGGCCAGTTTTTCCCAGGTGATTCCGCCTTTGGACTCCCGGCCGCATAATTGTGCCAGATAACGGGCCACCACGTCTATCTCTATGTTCACGCCGTCTCCGCGAGTCAAGGATCCAAGCGTCGTCTCCCGCAGAGTCGTCGGAATGAGCCCTACTGAAAAACCGCCGCTCTCACTGTCTATTACGGTCAGGCTAACCCCGTCAACGGTGATCGATCCCTTCGGCGCTATGCCCCAGGCGATCTTATCCGACGCGGAAATCCATATCTTCCTCGCGTCTCCCTCCGGCTCCAATCTTGTTACCTCACCGACCTCGTCAACGTGGCCGAGAACGAGATGCCCGTCGAGACGGCCTCCCAGCTTGAGGGCGCGCTCCAGATTAACGTGGTCCCCCGGCCTGACGCGACAGAGGCGCGTGACTTTCAATGTCTCCTCCATCACCTGGGCGCGGAAAACTCCGCCGTCCGCGTTTACCGCCGTAAGACACGCTCCCGATACGGAGACGGACTCGCCGGGAACTATCTCGGCGGCTATTCCGGGAGCCTCTATCGCTATGACCGAAACTCCGCCGGACGCTTTCAAAACGGAGACGACGCGTCCCATACACTCTATAAGCCCTGTGAACACCGCATCATCCCCCTCAACATTATATCCCTACCCACTCGTTTTAGACTGATATTTCTCACAGGAAGGGCGTCGTTAATATTTTTCACCGAAAGGCCGTCCGTCGCTCCAATGCCCTTCCCCATCAGCTTCGCGGCTTCAAACAGGACTATCTCGTCTGTTTCGCCTGATGACAGGAACGAAGAAATGAGACCAGCCCCGCCCTCCACCATCACATAGTTTACTCCCATTTCCGCAAGTTCTCTCAGCATATCCGCCGGAGGGATACGGCGATTTCCATCGGCTCGGACCTTTATTATCCGCGCTCCCTTATTTTCCAGAGCGGAGGCTTTCTCCGCGCAGCACGACGTATCCGTAAAAATGACGCAGGCGTCGTCAAAAACGCGAGCCGAAAGCGGAATATCAAGGTCCCTGTCCACTATCGCCTTCATCGGCGAACGTCCATCCGTATCCCTGACCGAGAGCAGCGGGTCGTCTTTTATTATTGTCCCCGATCCGGCCATTATCACGTCGGAATCCGCTCTCATCATGTGGGCCCTGCGGCGCGCCGGAGCTCCCGTTATCCACTTACTCTCCCCATTCGCCAGGGCAATATCGCCGTCGATGGAGATCGCCGCTTTTACCGTCACCCACGGGACGCCCTTCGTGACCCTCTTGACGAAACCCCTGTTGAGGCACAGGCATTCCTCCTCAAGTACCCGCGGCACGACCGTGACGCCGGCGGCTGTCAGCCGGGCGATCCCTTCGCCCGATACCCTCGGGTCCGGGTCGGTCATTCCGACCACCGCCCGCGATATGCCCGCGGCAATCAGCGCGTCGCAGCACGGCGGAGTAAGGCCGGTGTGGCAGCAGGGTTCGAGGTTGACGTATGCCGTCGTCCCCGCGAGCGGTTCCCTCGCGCCCTCCATAGCGTTAACCTCGGCGTGGGGGCCTCCGTGTTTTTTATGATAACCGCTCGAAACCACCCTGCCCCCGGGAACCGAAAAATCCACAATCACGCATCCGACGCGCGGATTGGGGCTGACATATCCCGTCCCCCTCAGCGCTAAAGACAACGCCATTCTCATATAGTATTCGTGAATGTTTCTCTCGTCTGCCGTCAAACAGTTCTTGCCTCCGCTTCTTCGCGGCGTTCCGGAGAGGAAATGTCCAGAGCCTTCGCTATTCTCTCGGCGAGTATCGGGCCGACGCCGGGTATGGCGGCGAGCTCGTCCTGCCTGAGGCGGGCAATCGCCCTGACGCTGCCGCAGCGCGACAGAAGCTGCGCTACTCTGTTTTTCCCCATGCCGGGTATGTCTTCCAAAACGCTGCGCGAGAATTTTTTTTCCCGGGATTGCCTGTGGGACGATACCGCGAATCTATGCGCTTCGTCACGGATACGCTGCAAAAGCAGTAATCCGGGGTCGTTAGAATCAAGGCGCAGCGGTTCTTTTTTATCCGGCAGGAAAATCTCCTCCTCGCGCTTGGCTAATGATACCGCCGGAATTTGAGCAAGCCCCAGGGAATCGAGCGCGGAGAGGGCAAAATCGAGCTGCACGGGCCCTCCGTCTATAAGAATCAACTGGGGCATGGGCTCCTGGGATTCGACGCAGCGTTTGTACCTGCGCGACAAAGTCTCCTCCATCGAGCGGAAATCGTCCGCGCCCTCGACCGTCTTGATATTAAAGCGCCTGTAAAGCGAATTGTTCGGTATCCCCTGTTCAAACACGACAACCACGCCGACGGTGTTCTCGCCGGCCGTGTGCGATATATCAAAGCCGTCTATCCTCCAGGGCAGAGTCCGAAGGCCCAGCGCCTCCTGGAGTCTCTTGAGCGGGATCCAATCATTTGAGTTCTCCCCGGACATCGCCGGCGTCGCCAAACGCTGGCGGTTCACCCGCCATATCGCGCGTATCGTGTCGCGAAGGCGCGCCGCCTCCTCGAACTCCAATCGCCTCGCGGCGGCGTCCATCCTCTTGTGGAGGCGTCCCGACAAGTCCGCGCCCCTTCCTTGAAGCAGCATGATGAGGTCGGCAACCCTCTCGCGGTATTTCGTCTCGGCGCAGTTACCCGCGCAGGGGGCGAGGCAGAGGCCGAGCATGTGCCTCATGCAAGGCCGCTCCCGGTGTATAGCGCCCGCCTTGAGCGGCAAAGAGCAAACCCTGAGCGGAAAATACCGTTCGCTGATGCGGAGCAGCCCCCTCAGTTGTCCGGCATGAACGAAGGGCCCCATGTAGACCGCGCCGTCGCTTAACTTGTGACGCGTGACTATCGCGCGCGGAAAATCCTCGTTCGTGATTTTGATGAACGGATAACGCTCGCCCATCTTCAGTTTGACGTTGTAATACGGTTCGTATAGTTTTATCAGCCGCGATTCGAGAATCATAGCCTC
>Ga0099364_10006304_pt1 | contig 17320 bp, 17 predicted proteins | sample TergutTh196P3_FD_73070 | JGI IMG/M metagenome (GOLD analysis project Ga0099364, IMG submission 73070) | Microcerotermes parvus P3 segment gut microbial communities from Pointe-Noire, Republic of the Congo - Th196 P3 | ecosystem: Host-associated > Arthropoda: Insects > Digestive system > Gut ... | reverse complement strand
AAAAACTTCGAAAGAAATTTAGGTTAAATTTTTATAAAAAATGAATCCTAAAAGTATCTTCAACCTAAATTTATTATGCTTTCCTCTGTCATAGATTATGGTTTTTAAATGTCTGGAATTTTAAATTTAGTAATGTTTTTAATGCATCCTTGTTCTCTTTTTGGACTGTCTTTAATAATGAATTTTCTATCGCCAACTTAAACTTCGTAAAATTATTATAATACTTGCAATTCAAACAATCCTTTTTTAAACAAAGCACCCATTTTGCGCATCACTATGGGATGAAATTGGTTAAATATTTCTGTTTGAAATATTTTTTTATCTGCATCATTGATATTTATTTTTACCATAATTTAATCTAAAAAATTATATAATTATAAAATCATAATATATGACAGAGCAAATTATAAATTGGTTGCTGATGCGATAAAAGATTGCTCTAATGAAAATGATATTATTCTTGATGTATTTGGTGGAAGTGGAACTACGATGGTGTCTTGCCATCTAAATAATAGAATATGCTATATGTCCGAATTAGATGAAAAATATGTTAATCTTATTATTCGCAGAATGCTATTATTAGATGATAATTTAAGAGTTATATGTAACGAAAAAGATATGACAGATGCGTTTAAAAAATATTAGATAATAAAGTTTTATTTTTGCAATACCACAAAAAAGCAGGGCTAAAGAACCCTGCTTAACTAATAGGAGTATTCTACATCCCTCCTTCTCAATCTTTAATCCCATCATACAAAAATATTGGTGTTGCACCAACTTTACTTGCATCGGTGTGGTCTAATGATTTTAATTGTGGATAAAGACATTCTATTAAAGTTGCTCCTTCTGTATAAGTCCAATCGTCATCTCCGAGTAAAGATGCTAATTTCCTGCCAACCATATTTCTTGTTAAATGAGGAGAAACGCCCGATACATCTTGTCCATTTACGCCTTTATGATTGCAAAATTGCTTATCATAATGGCAGTTGGTGATGGTAAAATTACCTGACATTTTTCCTGCTATAGCCCCTGTACTTCCATTCCCTGATAGTTCTACTACACCTGTATTGATGCAGTTGGATAATTCTACATAAGTTAAATATGAATTAGAATAACTACCAGTTATTCCTCCTACATTGCCAGCAACTGCTTTAATGTAACCTGCATTTATACACTTATTCATAATTAGATTAAAACGAATGTATCCAAAAATTCCCCCAGTATTTATTATATCTTGATTTTGTATTTCAGTAGGGTAAGTATTATAAATACTTCCAATATTAAGGCAATTTTCTGCTAATACAGTGAGATTGTTGCCAGCGGTAACAGAACTAAGAAATCCGCCTACTGAACCATATCCTATTATTGTAGCGGCATTTATGCAATTACTAAATGTTATATTTGTAGCATTACTTAAAACTGTAGCAGCCATAGCATCTGCAGGTGCTCCTTTTACATAACCATATATAGTAAGGTTTTTTATAACGACTTCGTTTTGAAAGCATCTAAATAAACCAACAGGAATATTACCAGCAATACCTATATCTGTATCCATGTGCAAAATAATTGAATATCCTTGCCCATCAAAAACACCACTAAAACATCTAGTCCCCTCACTATAATTACCGATTGGTTCAAATAATGTATCTTGAATATTATTTGTTAATATATAGCATTTGTTTGCATAATCATAATAAGAAGTAATTAAATAATTGTGCAGTTCTAATAAATCATCTTTATTTGATATTTGATAAGGGTCGCTTTCAGTTCCTGTTACGCCAGAGAATGCTGCAAATATTAAATTATTTAATAAAAGTAATGATAATAAAGTATAAAATAAGTATTTTCTTTTCATTATATAAAATAATATTGGGGCGGTTACCCGCCCCGGTTAATAAAAACTATCTTACAATAATAATTTGTTTCATTAAATTGTCATTGTTGTTTAGAGTAATCATAATTGTATATACACCTGCTTGAAGCAGTTCAAAACCACTCATTGAAATTTTTGCCTCTGTATTTGCAGCCATAAATTTATCTGAAATAACCGACATCGCAAACGCTCCTGCTAAATCGTAAAGTGCAATATAATAAAATATATTTAATTTTTTATAATTGCAATATAATAAAAATATTTTCAAAAAAACATATCTGTCATTCCGCACTTACGACATCCCTCCTTCTCAATCTTTAATCCCATCATACAAAAATATTGGTGTGGCACCTACTTTGCTTGCATCGGATTGTCTTTCATCGGGGCTTTCGCTAAATACTTTTAATTGTGGATAAAGACATTCTATTAAAGTTGCTCCTTCTACATAAGTCCAGTCGGCATCGCCGAGTAAAGATGCTAACTTTCTGCCAACCATATTTCTTGTTATATGACCAGAAACGCCCGGAAAATCTTGTCCATTTACGCCTTTATGAATACAAAATTGTTTATCATAATGGCAGTTGATGAAGATTAGCTTTTCTTCTGAGTCTGTTCTACCAGCCATAGCACCTACATTTACATTTCCTTCTACTACTCCTATGTTAATGCAGTTAATATTTACACTTTCTCCTAAAGTAGGATTGTAAATCAAGCGTCCATAAATTCCGCCGACATATTGGTTGCCTTTAATATAACCAACATTTATGCAATTAGTAAGTGTTGTAACATAATCTAAAGAAACTATTCCCAGTATTCCACCGACACTTCCGTTACCTGTTATATTTCCCATATTAATAGAATTAGATATACTTACTGATGATCTACCAGTAATAGAAGCAGCAATTCCGGCTACAATTTGATTAGCAGTTACATTACCTACATTTATACATCTGTTAATAGTACCTCTTTCGTCACCAGAAATTCCTCCAGCTCCGTCAGTGGGTGTACTAACATTTCCATAATTGATACAATCATTTATTGTATTATTATTTTCACCTGCAATACCACCAATATATCCTGCATAGCATGATAATTCTGCATAATTGATACAATTTCTGATTATACCATGATTAACTCCAGCAATACTACCGACACCATCTAAACTAGAACTAACTGTACCATCTACTCTTAGCCTTTCAACAATTCCAATTCTATCTATAACACTGAATAATCCACTTCCAATGATTGATACAGTAAGTTTATATCCATCGCCGTCAAAATATCCATAAAATCTAAATATACGTACATCTGGAATAATTATATTAGCAGTTAATTTAAAGTATTTATATCGGCTCCAGTACCGTGCTCCTAGATATTCATAGTTGACACTATCGGCAAATGTTAGCCAATCATCAGCATTTGATATTAGATATGGGTCGCTTTCTGTTCCTGTCCCGCCGCTAAATGAAAATAAATTAGGAACAGATATTAAAAATAAAAGAGTGATTATTAGTTTTTTCATAATATTTAATTTGTTAAATTATTAAAATACAAAAATAAGTTTTTTTTGTTAAAAAAAATGTTATATATAATATAACTAAATAAGAACAACTTAATGGCTTTTTATCTTCGTATTACGCTCGGAAATATGCTTATAAGCAATCCGCAGAAAAGTAATGCAAATCCTATCCAAACTAATTTTATATAAGGTTTTATTGATATTGCAAATAATAAACCATCTTTGGCGGGAGCATTTAGGGGTTCTATATAAATATCCGTAAATCCGAACGATAATATGGCGGGGAGCATATAAAAATTGTTGTTGCTGCTGCTTATAACTATTTTAGGTTGTAAAATGTAATTGTTTTTGCTATATTTTACATCTATAATGGGAAGGATATAAGTATGTTTTTTATCGGTTTTTATATCAATTTTGGCAATAGTGCAATGCAAATTACTTTTAGTTTTTAGTAATTTGTTTTTTTCTAACAATATTATCTCTTCTTCGCTGAATAGTCCGTATAATACTGCTCCTACAAGTAATATAGCGATACCTGTGTGTGATAAAAAGGATGAAAAATAGTTTAGTTTGATTTTTTTTGTTATAGCAATTTTAGTAATTAGTGATTGTAATTTTCCTGTTATTGCAAAGATGCAAGCATAGAAAAATAGTAGTTCTATTATTGTATTTGCTCCTTCAAAAAAGAGTATTGTTGTATTTATTATTGCTATTGAAAAAGGGATGATAATTGCCTTTAAGGAAGTGAAAAAGGGGTGTTTTTCTTTTGTTATTTTTTCTTTTAATACTGCGGAGCATCCGAGTAATAATAATAGTATAGCGGCGAGTGGCATTCCCCATAGCATATAAAAATTAGAATCTATTTGTATAGAATTATTTGCTATTATCGGCATTAAAGTTCCGCATAAAACCATAAAAGTAATACAAAGAATAATGATTATTCCGAATATATTTACATTATGTTTTATTACATTTTCATAGCGAGTTTGTTTAGATGTTTCTTTGTTATAATCAGTGATTAATCTCTGTTTTATAACATTATTATTTGTTTTTATGTATTGAAAAGTATTTACAAACCTTATTCTAATAGCAAATAAAAACAGCGAAATAATTAAAATTAAAGACAAAAAACATAATATATATATCGCTACATTATTGCGTGATGCAATGTAAGAATGAACAGAACTATCAATCAATAAACCACTCCTTACAAGAAATGTGCATAAAATAATTGTTGGAAAAATTAAAATAGACAGCAAAAAAAATGTCTTTAAAAAACTATTTTCACTGCTTACTTTTCTACTAATAATACCAATATGCAAAAGCACAAAAGATAAAAGTAAAGGAATTAAAGCAGCATTTTCAATAGGATCCCAACCCCAAAATCCTCCCCAACCAAGCGTATTATACGCCCATAAAGAACCACTAATAATACCACCCGATAAACATAATATGCCTAATTTGTTCCAAAAAGTTATAGCTTTTGTTATTTTTTTATTTATATCTGCCCTTGCTAATAATGTAGTAAAACTAATAACGTAAGGAAGATATAGTATAGAAAAACCTATGAAAATCAACGGCGGATGAAGCAAATTATAATAACTTTGTAATGTAGGTTTTAAGCCAAGACCATCGCTAATATCTATACCTGTTGGAGTTAAATTAAAAGGATTATTAAATATCAATGCAACAGATAAAAACAAAGGAAAAGCAATAAATATATTGCTGCAAATAAAGATATGCTTTGAATTAGTAAAGATATTTTTGATATGTTTGTTAAAAAACATTCCAATAGTTCCTATACAAGTAAGCCATAAAAGAAACGAACCTTCCATCCCTGAAAATCCCGCAGATATTTTATAAATCACAGAAAGATTAACTTCAGAATGAGAATAAACAGAATAAATAGCAAAATTATCACTCCAAAAATTATAAATATTAAGTGTTTGCAAGCAAAAAATAGTAGCAAAAATTGTATAATATAATTTTGTTGTTATACTAAAATTCTTAACATTATTATTTTTTTGAAAGCAGATATTAACTATAATATATGCAATACAAAGCACAGGCAAAATATAAATAATCTCTTTCATTTTAGTAAAATAAATAAAAAAAAGATAAGTTGTTTTAATCGTAAATTGTTTTATTTGTTATGCCGAACTTGATGTTGTATAACAGAATAAGGCACTATATTTTTATAATTTATATAAAAACTATTCTGCGAAGTTCAGAATATTTTCGCCGCCGTCAACAGCAATAGTTTGCCCATTAATAAAATAATAATCGGGACTTGTTAGCATTTTCACAGCATTTGCAACAAGTTCGGGTGTAGTATTATGTTTATATGGGTTGTAACTTTTTGTTCTTTCTAACATAGATTCAAAGCGTGGAATCTTCCTTGCGGCTGGCGTATCGGTTACTCCCGCAAGAATAGAATTTGCAGATACTTTATAAGGACCGAGTTCTACGGCGAGTTGCCTTATATAAGATTCTAACGCTGCTTTAGCGGCAGATACTGCACCATATGATACAGTAGCACGCGTAGAACCGATACTTGTCATAGCAAATATTTTAGAGTTTTCTGCGAACATATCAGCAACAAAACAATCTTGCGACCAATAGATTAAAGAGTTTGCCATAACATCCATAGTCATTTCTATTTGCTTTTTAGTTAGCATTTCATTGTGGTCGCTTGTTATGAAAGGTTTTAAAGTTCCGAATGCCATTGAATGTATCAATGCTCGCATTTTATGTTTTTGTTCTGCATTAGTTATGTGAGCAACAATTTCTTTTCTTTTATCGTCTGCTGCTGCATTAACATTAAAGAAATTTATTTTAACATTGTATTTATTAACTAATTCTTCTTTAAAATCGTTTGTTGCTGTAGCATTTTTACCTAAATCAAGATGCACCCCATATATATTATAACCTTCGGCTGCATACATATTTGTTATTGCTTTTCCGAACCCGCTTGAAGCCCCAAGTATTAGAACATATTCGTTATTTTTTGACATTTTATATATTAATTTTAATTAAACTAATAGCAAAAATACAAAAAAATATTGAAAAAATAATTAATGTTCTTTTTGTGAATGACTCGTCATTACGTGCTTAACACGGCATCCTCTTATTAAATTCATTATGTTTTTTTTATAAATAATCTTATATTTGCATAAAATTAAATACAAAAATATATGCCATATCTGTTGAAATACATTAAAAAGCAAATTATGAAAATTGAAGATGCCATTTTTGGTAGGTTTCATAAAAGAATAGAACCTATGCAAAAATTAATGTCATTCTATAAGTGTGCCTTGATGGAAGTAGAAACAAAATTTAAAGTCCTTAATGAAGAGTTTTCATTTTTGCACGAGCGAAATCCAATAGATAGCATAAAAACCCGAATTAAATCAGTCGATAGCATAAGAAAAAAATTGCGACAACGACATCTTACTTTATCAGTTAATTCTGTTGAGAAAAATCTTTATGATATTGCAGGCATCCGCATAATTTGTCCATTCATTAATGATATATACATATTGGCTGATTGCCTTATCGGGCAAGATGATATTACACTTTTTGAGAAGAAAGATTATATCGCCAACCCTAAAAAAAATGGATATAGAAGCCTTCACTTAATAGTAGAAATACCAATATTTTTGCAAAATGAAAAAAGATATGTCAAAGTAGAAGTCCAATTAAGAACTATAGCAATGGAGTTTTGGGCGAACCTTGAACACAGAATACGCTATAAAAAAGATATTGACAAAAAATTAGCAAACGAATTAGCAATAGAACTAACCGATTGCGCCGAAATGAGTAAAATGCTGGATTTAAAAATGCAAAACATAAATAAACGCATTGACAAGTAAAAAATCTGTCATACGACCAAAAAATCTGTCATGCTGAACTCGTTTCAGCATCCCCTTATTTTACTAATAATATCTCGTAAGTATTTAACACGGGGATTAATCCCCGTGTTGATTCGTTTGTATTAACAACTTTTTACTCGGACTTAACTAATTTAATAACAAATTAATAACCTCACTTTATTAAATATATAAAAACTTTAATCAGATAAAAACTAAAACAAGTAGGTTTTCCTCCAAAACAGGTAGGATTTCCTACTCATTAGGTAGGATTTCCTACTCATTGGGTAGGATTTCCTACTCATTGGGTAGGATTTCCTACTCATTGGGTAGGATTTCCTACTCATTAGGTAGGATTTCCTACTCATTAGGTAGGATTTCCTACTCATTAGGTAGGATTTCCTACTCATTGGGTAGGAAATCCTACTGGTTTTGGGAGGTAATCCTACTAATTTTTAATTAAAATTATTTGTTATTCTAAACATTTATATTTTATTTTAGATTGTCATGCAATTTAGCACGGGAATTCATTCCCGTGTTAATAATAGCGAGTAAAATATTAGCAAATACAAGTAAAAAAACACGGGAATTCATTCCCGTGTTAAATTTTTTTATCTTTTTTTGTATTTTTGCGATATGAAAAATATTATGTTCTTTATTTGTGTGTTTCTATGTTTTTTATTCGCAAATTTACTATTATTAGCACAGCCAAGAGCAATAAATATAACAGATACAACCGATACTTTATCCCCTAATTTAGAAATTAAATCCCCTTCTGGAGTAGATAGTATTATTATTTTTTACGCCGCCGATACAATGATAGTTAAAATTAATGAAAAAAAAACTATACTCTTCGGAAATGCAAAAATAGAATTTAAACAGCAAGAACTTACCGCATCTATAATAGAAATTGATTTTAATACTTCTATAATTACAGCAAACTTTACACGAGATAGCAACGGCGTTGCTGTCGGCGTGCCTAAAATGAAAGACGGCGGCGAAGAGTATTTCGGCGAACAACTAACTTTTAATATGAAAACAGGCACAGGTGTAATTAAAATGGCAGAAACGCAAATGGGCGAAGGTTTTTATTTCGGCGAAGTGATTAGTAAAGTTGCAAAGAGCGAAATGCACATAAAAGACGGATATTATACTACTTGCGATGCACCACATCCGCACTATTATTTCGGTGCAAGTAAAATGAAAATGTTAGTCGGCGAAAAACTTTTTGCAGAAAATTTGACACTATATGTAGAAGATATTCCGATACTTACACTTCCGTTTAGTTTATATTTGCCGATGCAAAAAGGAAGAAAATCGGGCTTAATTGTTCCATCATTTTATTTTTCTAACTCTCGTGGTGTTGTTTTTCAAAACTTCGGTTATTACTGGGCGGCATCAGATTATTGGGACACAAAGATTACAACCGATATATATACAAAAGGCGGCTTTCTTATTAACAATCAAACACAATGGACATTGAAAAATGTTTTCAGTGGCAATGGCGGTATTAGTTTTGGAAATACAAGGTATAATTTTGATGACCCGTTTTCAAAAGAATGGAAGTTTAATCTAAATCACAATCACACTCTTACGCCGTTTGAAAATGCAAGTATAAATTTGAATTTTGCATCACAGGACTTTAATCGTAATACCTCAACCAATCTCAATACACGTATAGAGCAAAATATTCGTTCATCGGCACAATACTCTCGCACTTTTGAAAATGGTGTTAATGCTTCTTTATCATTTCAAAATGACCAAAATATAGTTACAAGCGAATATACGGGCAGTGTTCCTTTATCTGTATCTGTTCCGCAAACTCAATTTATAAAAAAACTTTTTAATGTGCCGATGAATAACTGGTATTCGTGGGTGCGAGACATTTCATTTGCATATCGGGGAAATACAAAATATAATTTTAATAAAAGAATTGCTGTAAATTCATATTTGTCTGAAGCCGATACAATGGTTTATGACACTACTTTTGATACACAATCTGCGGGCTATGTAGAGCATTCACCGACTTTAACTATTAGCCCAAAGTTTGGATATTTTAATATAAATCCAAGTATTAATCTTAATGCTAATAATTATTTTAGAAGAATTATAAAAACATATAATATAGAAGATTCAAGCGTATTAGAAAATTTTCAAACAGGTTTTTTTACAGAATATAATTATTCGTTTGGTATTGGAACATCAACTCGTATTTATGGCATTGCCGATGAAAGACGCAAATTATTTGGTTTTATAAATCCTAATTTAATTGGTGCTAAAGCAATTAGGCACACATATCAGCCGAGTGTTAATTTTAGTTATACTCCTGATTTTTCTACCAATAAACATAGTTTTTATGGAATGTATTTTGATGAAGTGCAGCAAAGAGAAATAAAATATTCGCATTTTGAAAAAGAAGGTGGTTCACACGCTTCGTCATCGTTACAGAAACGAATGTCATATTCTGATATGCATAGTATAGAAATTAAGAGACAAGGTAAAGATACTTTGCCTGATGAAAATATTGAACTTTTGCGACTAACAATGTCGCTATCTCACAATTTTGCTGCTGATTCTATGAATTATAGCGACCTTGCAATGACTTTCAGAACACCTGCATTAAAGGTAGTTGATTTTTCGGGGAGTGCTAATTTTACTTTATATGACGAAATAAAAAATGATAGAGATAATTATATTCGCGTAAATCAATTGTTAATTTCAAATGGCAAAGGAATTGCTCGCCTTACAAACATAGGTTTTAATCTATCTACTTCGTTTTCCAGTTCAGGTTTTTCGTCCCCTACTTCTCTAATAGAAGACAATATAGATACAAATGAAACTGCTATAACGGACACAGATATTACACTCGGACAGCGTTTTTTACGTTCCGAACATCAAGAAAAACATATAGATTATTGGGGCAATAATTCTTGCGGACATAGTAATATAAACATCCCTTGGGATATTAGATTCGGCTTAACATTTAGTTATAATAGGGCAACATTAGATAGAATTAATAGAAGATTAGATTTAAACACTTCTTTTAATTTTACGCTTGCTGATACTTGGAAACTATCTACGGGTTTCCAATATGATTTTATTAATGAAAAACTTATTACGCCACAACTTAACTTGACGAAAGATTTTCATTGTTGGGATTTAACTGCGAGTTGGTATCCTTCGGGTTACAATGCGGGTTTTTATTTTCGTTTTGGCATTAAGTCCGCCCAACTACGAGATATGAAAATAGAAAAGCGAGATTCCCCGATATTTAGATAGAAAAGTCATTCCGAACTCGTTTCGGAATCTCCTTATTATATGTTATCTAATTCATAATTAGTAAACCATTATTCAGGTTTGAAAGTGTCATTTTCACTATTATTTTCTTCTATATCTTTGTTTATCTCTTTCCAAAATTCATTGTAGATATTCCTATACACAAAATCAATCAAGAAAGAGCAATTATTACGATATCGTCTACCGTTTGTCAGTCCTTGTTCTCTGGACCATTCTATAACTTTATACTCGTAAGAGAAACTTATGTCTTTATAAAACCACAAATTTCTCATATATTCACAAAAAACAACAAAAAAAAGTTCTTTATTCTCTTTATCTGGAATGTTCTGCAATACTTCTCTTAACTCCTCTTTAAACATTCTTTTTTCTACACTATTCAAATTAAAAACCCCTTCAGATACATATTCTCTTAATTCAAGAGGAAAGTTTTTAGGTAAACTAATTCCAAGAGAATCCAAAAAATAATTCAGCACTTCATAGTTCCCCTTGATATATTGGGGCTTACCATACATAACAGGGCTCGCTTCACTTTCTATATAATTACACAAAAAAAGTGTAGCAGATATAACAAAAACCACTATAAAGCCCTTAAAATTGTTTTTCATTTTCATTATTAATTTATTTTTCATTGCAGTTTTTTGATTTATAAAATGTAAGTTGCAAAATAACATTTTTCCTTAATTAATTATACGCTAAAAATGTTACTAATTTTGTAAAAATGCCGTCATTCTGTGCAAATTTTATTTCATTCTGAACTTGTTTCAGCATCTCCTTATTATTTAGGAGATACTGAAATAAATTCAGCATAACAGAAAAAATATTTTTTTTATAAATAATATTTGGAAATTAGAAATAAAAAAGTTATTTTTGTAATTGTTCGTTGCCAAGCACTAAAAATATTTTATTTTTCTTAAAATGTAAGTATTTGGAAATTAGAAATAAAAAAGTTATTTTTGTAATTTATGTTATTTGAAATAGGCGAAAGTAGCTCAGTGGTAGAGCATAACCTTGCCAAGGTTAGGGTCGCGAGTTCGAGTCTCGTTTTTCGCTCGACATCGAGAGATGTCTCTTCCTTTTTATGCTGCATACCCTTTATATCATTCCCCGATAAAAGGGTATTTTTGTATATTTATGCGAGGAGATGCAGAAATAAAATTGGTATGACAGAAAAGAATATGTGAAAAATATCACAAAACAACGCCACAAATAGCATCAAGAACTAAAATTAGTGCGGCAGATATAGTAAATGCACGAACCGTGCTATTACCTACACCTTCGGCTCCTCCTTCTGTATAAAATCCAACATAAACGCCAATTATTGCAGTAGCAAAACCAAATAATGCAGATTTCCCCAAGCAAATCCAAAGTTCTATAGCGTTAAAATAATTAATAATAGAACTAAAATAATAAGTAGGTGTTATATCAAATTTTATAATAACCATTACTAACGCCCCTAAAATAGCAACGATACTAGAAAAAATAGCAAGCATAGGCATCATTATCAATGCCGCCGAAACACGTGGCATTCCAAGAAATCTATGTTTATCTATCGCCATTGTTTCTAAAGCATCTATCTGCTCGGTAACTACCATACTACCTATTTGTGCTGCCATTGAGCCACCAATCCTTCCCGCAATAACTAATGCAGTAAGAACAGGAGTAAGTTCCTGCAAAACTGCAGTAGCAATAGAGCCGCCAAGAAAAGGCATAGCCAATTCTATTAGACCAAATTTTTCAAATAACACAGTCGCTTGTATTGCAGCAATAGCACCCGTAAATGCACCAATTAAAACAACAAGTGGCAACGAATCTGCACCGATTATTGCCATTTGCTCTATAACTAATTTTTTGTTTTTTAGTATTTTCGGAAAATGCAAAATTATACATAAAGTAGTATTAAATATCCTTCCGACTTGTATTATAAAGTTAATAATATATTTCATATCGCTACAAAATAATGAAAAATAATATTAAAAGTATATTAAGATAACATATCAAAATGTCCTGCTGAATTTATTTAAGCATCTCCCCAAAAAAATAATAAATTGCAACTTAATCAATAATTTAAAAGATTTTATGGGAAAAGTTGGTAAAGATAGAAAATTTTTAAAACAAGAAAAAATAAAAAAAATAAAAGGTAAAAATATAAAAGCAAAAACAATTTTTACCGACAATATTATTAAAAAAAATAAAAAAGTAGTTGGCGGTATTAAATTTGATTCTATAAGCGATATTGTAAAATCAGATAAAGAAAAAAATAAAATTAAGCCAAATAAAGATGCTAAAAAAGTTAGAACAAGAACAAAAAAAATCACAAAAAATAGTAGAACTAAAGATTAAATATATTGTAAAGTTTCCACTAAAACGCTTTCATTCTGAATTTGTTTCAGCATTTCCTTATTATTTAATAATATAACACGGGAGCTTCAGCCCCCGTGTTATATTAAGAAAATTAACGCTTCAATTGGTTAATTTCTTGGAGCAATGTGTCGCTAACTGTAACAGTTCGCGATGCGGCTTCAAATGCTCTTTGCGTGGAAATCATATCTGTAAATTGTAGCGTCAAATCTACATTAGATTGCTCTAAAGCATTACCTACCATCTGTGTTGTAGAAAATGTTTCAATAGCAGTTCCTATAATCGGGTCACCCGAATCAGGTCCTACTTTGAAATAGTTCATTCCAACATTAACTAAACCTTCATTGTTAGCAAACTTCGCCATTGCAAGTTGTGCAAGCACTTCTGTCTGTCCATTAGTAAATGAACCCAATATTCTACCACGAGGATCAACCTGTAAATCTTCTAATTCGCCGAGTGTCCAACCGTCTTGAGATTCAAAATTAGCGTTACTATCGGCTGCAAATTGTTTTAATCCTAATGATAAATTAGTAGGGTCGGCGAGAGCAATATTAAGATCCTTCGGAAACTTATCTACTCCGCCGTTGGCATTAACTATACTACCGCCGGGCAATGTTAATGTAAATGGTGCCATCGGATTATTATTCGGAACAACTGCCCCGATAGTCCCATCTGTATTAAACATTACTCTACCGAATGCAGGAAGTATATCACTTGGATCGTTAGGGTCTAAGTTAATTATCCCTTCGGCTCCGCTTCCTTGATTTACACCATCTATTTCAAGACCCAACAACCAATCATTCTCATCGACTTTATAGAAAGTAAAGGACAAAGTCCTTGCACCGCCTGTCTCATCGTAGATAATCATACTTGTGCGTCTAATGCTATCAAAACCAGGATCCGCAATAGAGTTTAAGTTACCCAGCATTGTAACTTCCTGTGATTGACGAGGCAATGACACTGTGCTAACTGGTATATGGATATTAGTCAGCGTCCTATCAAGAATATTCTCGCCTGTGCTACTACGATATGTGATTCCGTATATATCCTGAGCGGTATTATATCCCTGCATAAATCCGCCCGTATTAGAATCAACTAAATAGCCGTCCCCGTCTAATTTGAACGCACCGAAACGACTAAATCTTTGCACACCGTTATTCTTAACGATAAAGAAGCCATCACCCTGCAATGCCACGTCAAGTGGTCTATTCGTGCTTTCTATTACGCCTTGAGAGAAATCCTTATTGATGCTTGCCAACTTCACTCCCAAGCCGAATTGTAGCGGATCCATACCGCCATTTGCATAACCCTTCTCTGATTCCGATGCCTTACCACGTGAATAGATTTGGTTAAATTGTTCCGCAAAATTAGCCCGATTGGACTTATATCCTACCGTGCTTGCATTTGCTAAATTGTTTGATATGACATCAAACTTCGCTTGATGAGCTATAAGGGAACTTGTCCCCACTGATAACGATCTTATCAAACCCATTTTCAAATACCTCCAGATGCATCTGCATCTATATTATTATAAAAAAATTCTAATTTACTTATCGTATGCTAATTAAAAAAACTAAATTAATTATCACACTTTTAATTTCTTTCTTATTTATTTCAAATATTTTCTTTATTTTTGTATCAAATTTTTTAAAATGTTTGAATCATTTTACGATTACCTATTTACACATTTGCGAAAGTAAATGTGTTTTTTTTATTCACTCAATTCATTCTGTCATGCCGAACTCGTTTCGGCATCCCCTAATTTTATTTACTCATTATTTACATAATTTTACTAACATTTACTCAATTTTTACTCGGATTTAGCTGTCATGCTGAACTTGTTTCAGCATCCCCAACTTTTATGCAATATATTTAACTATTATGAGATGCTGAAACGAGTTCAGCAAGACCCTTATAAAAATTGCAATTTTAGTAACGTTTTCTTAATTTATTTAGAGAATCCCCAATTTATCTGTTGTTTAAGCGATTTATCAATTAAAAAACCAATTATATAATTGAAAATTGCATTATAATATGCAATTACCAATTTATATAATTGAAAATTGCATTATAATATGCAATTTTCGATTTATATAATTGCTTTTCCGATTATATAATTGCTTTTCCAATTATATAATTGCTTTTTCAATTATATAATTGCTTTTTCAATTATATAATTGCTTTTCCGATTATATAATTGCTTTTCCGATTATATAATTGCTTTTCCGATTATATAATTGGTTTTTTCATTCACCACCCCGTCATTTGCTTCAGCAAATGCCACCCCTCCTCAGAGGGGAACTGTTCCCCTCCTGTGGAGGGGTAGGGGTGGTTAAACACCTTATTTTCAAAGAACATTTATTATATATTTATTTAAACATTTTCCGTATTTTTGCAATGTAAATATGTTATTATTTTTGTCATATTAACTTAAATTATTTATTAATCAATTAACTCAACACATTTGCATCTGCAAGTGTGTTTTTTTATTCACATAACGCAATTTGCGAAAAGCAAATTGCAATTTACCCGCGGCGGTTCGCCGCTACGCAAATACAGCGGCATCAATATTCGTAATAACATTTTCCTCCATATTATTTTTATCTAACATTTTTATTACGGTTTTATCATCCACAGCGACAATAAACATTTTATCATCAAGCATCACGAGTGCTTCTTTTGCATTTTTATCTTTTGCTTTTTCTATTGCCTCGTCCAACCGCAAAATATCTACATTATCTAATGAAACATCACGGCTAACCATAGTATTTTGTGCCTGTCCGGAGAACTTAATTAGTTCTTGATTTAGGACATCACTAAACTGGATATTAGTTTTATTTTCATTTATTTTACTGCTATAACCTTTATTTAGCGTATCTGTTCCGCCAATCGGAACAAAAGGCAATTTAATTCCTATATCGTTCATATTTTTCTTATTTTATTTAAATATTTTCATTATTTTTGTAATAAACTTTTTACAAAAATGTAATCATTTTTTTTATTCCTTTTAACACATTTGCAATAGTAAATGTGTTTTTTTTATATATTATTTCATTCTGTCATGCCGAATTCATTTCGGCATCTCCTAATTTTATGTAGATGCTGAAACAAGTTCAGCATGACTGCTTATTATCAAAAAACATATATTATTTAACATATTTTCTTTATTTTTGCATATTCTTTTATTTTTAAGTATGACAACATTTAGTTGTTCCTCCATTTAACACATTTGCGAAAGTAAATGTGTTTTTTTAATTCACTCAACTAAAAGGCGACTCGCGGACATCATTAATTGCTCCGAGAGGCACTTCAATACCATTAATAACGACAACTGTTCCTGTATTTTTATATCTAATTGCTTCGATTTTACCTACGGTATGTGTTTCGAGTTTAGTATTAGAGCCGTCATTTTCGGTTGTTTCTACCACTACTTGATATTTACCGGGCAACATTTTATCGCCGTTATTATCTTTTCCGTCCCATTCTATGGTATGATTTCCTGCTGCCACTTGAGAACCTGCGAGGTCAATAGTTCTAATAACTTTCCCCGAACTATCATATATCATTGCCTTACCCGACACCCCTGCCATATTAACTTTATAGCCAATCTCTGACGAATTTATGCCATCAATATCCAGCGTATCAGAAGCCGCAGAAGCATATTTACCAATCATCGCAGGCAAGGACGTATTTTCCATACTCATTGCCATAAGTGCAAAGATATCTGCTTGATCTTCCATTAATTTTCTAATATCTGTCAATTGCTCTAATTGAGAGAATGTTGCTAATTGTGCTGCGAATTGTTGATTATCCATTGGCTTATCGGGGTTTTGATTCTTTAACTGCACCATTAACATAGCCAGAAAATCTATTTGCTGCTTCCCCGCGGAGTTATCCGCACCATAATTATTGCTAAACACATTTAGCGAACTTCTATTTATACTATCAATAGTAGCCATATTTTTATTCTCATTATATTTTTCATTATAAGATAAAATACTTTGCCAAAGAGTATATTTACAGCAAAACCTTACATTTTACGGATATATTTTAATTAGAATTGTCTAATATTATATTGCTTGATAATAGTGTGCAAAACATAATAAGAAAGAGTTAATAATATGCTAACACAATTTGCAAAAAGCAAATTGCAATTTACCATCAGCGGCTCGCTGACAAAATGTCACAACTAATTTTGCAATTTCAGTAACGTTTTTGCAATTTATTTAAGGAATCACCTATTTATCTGTTGTTTAAGCGATTTTGCTACCAAAAAACCAATTATATAATTGAAAAAGCAATTATATAATTGCTTTTCCGATTATATAATTGCTTTTCCGATTTATAAATTGCTTTTTCAATTATATAATTGCTTTTCCGATTTATAAATTGCTTTTTCAATTA
>Ga0099364_10006303_pt1 | contig 17321 bp, 13 predicted proteins | sample TergutTh196P3_FD_73070 | JGI IMG/M metagenome (GOLD analysis project Ga0099364, IMG submission 73070) | Microcerotermes parvus P3 segment gut microbial communities from Pointe-Noire, Republic of the Congo - Th196 P3 | ecosystem: Host-associated > Arthropoda: Insects > Digestive system > Gut ... | reverse complement strand
CACACACAAACCTATAGATAAACCAATCCCCCACACGTTAAAGAGATTCCAGTATCAGAGCAAAACATTCCTCAAAATCAGAAATGACAAAATCCTGGAATCTCTCGAACGTGAAGGGGATTGGATTACCAATAGGGTTGTTTATGGGAAAATAATATTGGGTGAACTAGGCGGGATAGAAGCCGGCATCAGGCAGCTCATCCGCAAAAAAGCATTGGAGTTTCAAACAGTTAAAATAAATGAATTTTCTCTGAATGTACCAACAATAGAAGAGATAACGCGTATAAAAGCTTTTTTAATCGTTAAACGAAACCAAATGCGTGATTATTTGGACTTTGCCGCTCTCTGTGACAAGATAGGAATCTCTGAAAGTGTGCAGATAATTGAAAAATTAGATGAATATTATACAGACGATTCTTCGGGAGCAACTGCTCTTGAAAAACCCGCTCTATCTCAATTACTAAGACAATTGTGCAATCCGCAGCCTAAAGATTATAGAAGTATTGAGCAATTACCAAATTATAAAGGGTCTGCTGAAAAATGGAAAAGTTGGGATTCTATAGTTGAGATTTGCAGATGCGTCGCCAAAGAAATTATGGAGAAATAACAAAACAATGCTAAAATTCAGGAATATAGAAGTGACCCCCAACGATCCGGTGGAAAAATGGGGCGTAGAGGGTATTCTGTGCGCATTTGAGCGTGGATACATAGGAGACTGGCACAAGATTTGGAAGAGCATACACACAGATAAGTCAAAGAAAGTTGCGGACGATGTCGCACAGGTAAAGGATATGCTGAGCCGCGAAGACTTGGGTTATTCAATTTCAAGACTGTTTTGACGGTGTCACCAATTTAAAATAACATATCTTGCAAAGAAGCAATGTAAAGATCAGCGCCGGGAAGGAGTTCCGCCTTGCCAACAGCTATTGCCCGCATACCGCCTGATTTGGCGGCTTCTATGCCAGCAAGGGCGTCTTCAAAAACAACGCAGTGTTCCGGGGCAAGACCCATAGCTGCCGCGCCTTTCAGGAAAACCTCCGGGTTGGGTTTTGTCTTTGACACAGAATTGCCGTCTATCACTGCATCAAAAAAGGCGGCAATGTTAAGCCGCTCAAGAATAAGCGGGGCGTTTTTGCTTGCAGACCCAAGGGCTATACGGATATTGTTTTCTTTCAGCCGCAAAAGATATTCCTTTGCACCGGGCAGCAGGGCTGTTTCGTCCAGAGTATAGAGATACTCCACATACCAGCCATTCTTGCGGGCAGCCGCATCTTCTTTTTGGGATTCTGTCATTATAACATTTCCGGTTTCCAAAAGAATCTCCAGAGAACGTAAACGGCTTACCCCTTTAAGCCGTTCATTATCATCTTCGGTAAAGTCAAAACCCAGTTCACCGGCAAGCCGTTTCCAGGCAAGATAGTGATACCTAGCCGTATCAACCAGTACGCCGTCAAGATCAAAAATTGCGCCTTTAATATTTACACCGTCAAGACCAAAAAGCCTTTTGTTATCTGTCATTTTTTGCATATAGAGTAATTGTCCTTTGTAACCGTTATTTCATATTCAATGCCCCGCAGCATTGCAGAAAACCTTACTTTCTGCCATGCCGAGGGCAGACGGGGAACAATTTTTATCTCGCCGTTTTCAATAGAGAAACCGCAAAAGCCATGAATTGCTGTAAGCCAGGCCCCGCCATTGCCTGCCGGGTGAGTACCGCCAATGTATACAAGCCCGGCAAAGTGTTTTGATTTGCCAGTAATATCAATCTCTGCGGTTTTAATGAAAAACGGATATGCCCAGTCACTGGAACCGGTTTCACAGGCAAGGAGAGCGTACATACAGGAAGAAAGACTGGAACCATGCTCGGTACGCGGCTCATAGTAATCAAGGTTGGCTTTTTTTATTGCGGCAGAATAACCGGCGCCAAAAAGGGCAAGCATTGTTACTACATCAGCCTGCTTGATAATCTGTGTTGCAGTGGCAACGCCGGTCCCGCCGCCCCAGTATTCTTTTGAATCTTTCAGCCGCGACCTGACCGTATCCAGAGAACAGTCTTCAAGACGGAAATAACCGTCAAACTGTTCTATTATACCCCGCTCATCCGGCTGAGGCAGGTAGAACTTCTGCATCACCGTTTCCATGAATTCAAGATCATCATTAAAACCAATATTTTTAATCAGGTTTTCAATAAACTGCAGATTATTTTTTTGAAATAAATCTATGTATTCGCGGCATGTCTCAAAAACGCCGAATACTACCCGGTTGGTAAAGGCATTGTTATGTACCCGTTCATGGTATTCATCGGGGCCGATCACATCCAGTACTTCATAACGTTTATGCTCCGGGGAATAATAAAGATAGGACAGATAAAAACGGGCGGCTTCCAGAATAAGTTCCATAGCTCCTTCGGTAAGGATGGAAAAATCCCCGGTTTGATCAACATATTTTTTTATTGAGTAAACAATATCAGCGCTTATATGAATTTGCTTGTCGCGGAAAAATGTGCGTACAGGGCGGCCTGTAAAAACATCGGTAACATTAAAATCTGAACATGCGTCATCCCCGGTTTCCTGGCTTTCCCAGGCAAAAAACGCCCCCCGGTAACCGTATTGGGCAGCTTTGCGTTTTGCCCCCGGCAGGGTTTGTATCCGGTAACGAATAAACTGAGAGGCCAGTTCCGGCTTAACAGAAAGAAAATAAGGGGCTATGAACATTTCCGTATCCCAGAAAATAGCCCCCTTGTAAGTCTGCCCCGAAAGCCCCCGCGCCGGTATAGAGAGCGCTCTGGCGGCGGCTGCGCCGGCGGCGGCGCCATCAGCCCCTGATAAACAATGCCGGGGGGCAATAATCCACAAATGATACAGGCTGTAACGAAGGGAGCGTTGGGCGTATTCATCCCCTTCTATAATAACGTCCCCGGTATGCCAAATTGCATCCCACTGCGCCTTGTGCCGCTGAAGCAAACTATCCCAGCCTTCCTGCATTGCATTAAGAATCCGGGTTTGTGCTGCCTGAGCAGGATTCCCGGCAGCCTGATTTATAAAATCGTTTCCGGTATAAATTGTCCCGTAAATATAAAATACCAATTCTGTTTTTCCATCTAAATCAAGTTCATAACAGTTAAAAATACCTTCTTCATTTTTAATAGTTTCAGCCTGCGGAACAGGGAACAGCGGAACAAATGCAGAAAAAACAGCCAGCGGAATTTTTTGTTCCAGAGTTGTACAGGAAAGCCCAAGAGCCTGCCCTGTTTGCACATAACTAAAATTCCCAAGGTGAGGGCCGTTTAAATCGCGGACAGCGCGGTTAATTCCCTGCTTAATAACAATGCGGCATGGAGCGTCAGTATTTATCGTATAACGCATACAGAGCAGATGATTTTCTTCCATGTGGGCGTAACGTTCCGCCCTTACCCTTACTGAAATCCCGGATGATGGAAGCCTCCAGCTTGTATTTCGGGAATAAATCCCATAACGAAAGTTCAAGGCCTGCTCATGAGAAACAGTGTGTTCATCACCGGCCTTTAGCGGCAGACTTTCAGAGTTGACTGACAGGTAAAGCGGGTCGGGGGAATTTACCGGTTCCCGCCAAAGATCCCCCTGGCGGTCGTACAGGCCGGCAAGGATTGTCGCAGGCATATCTTTTGATTCCGCTTCGTTAACCACACCCCGGCAGCCCATGTAACCATTCCCTGTAAGAAGCCGGTTGCCGTTTTGCAGAACATCGTCAGCGCTGAATCCATTGTCACAAATATCCCAGTCACTCAGGCTGTACATTCCATTCCTCCATGGGAATTGTCAATTCCGCCGAATCAAATTGATACAACCTGCCGTATATTCTTAAAGGGATTTTTTTGTCCGATTTATCATTGGTAAACAGTGTTATTTCGTTTGCGGATACCTTTATGCGGATATGCGTATTTTGGTATAGAATTCGGAATTCATATTCTGTCCATTGTTCGGGTAAGCTGGGATTAAGAACCAGTTCTTCGCCGTCACTGCGAAGGCCGCCGAAACCGTATACAATATTCATCCAGGCGGCGGCTATGCTGGTGGTATGCAGCCCTTCGGCGGTGTTGCGGTTGTAGTTGTCCAGGTCCATCCGTGTTGCAAAGCCAAAAAAACGGAAGGCATCGGCGGGTTTTCCCAGTTCGGACGCAAATATGGAATGTATCGAAGGAGAAAGCGAAGATTCATGAATGGTATGGGGTTCATAAAATTCATAATTTATCCGTTTAACTTCTTTGGAAAAATCCTGATTATACAAAAACAGAAACATTAATACATCCGGCTGCTTGATCATGCTGGTACGGTAAATACGGTCGTAAGACCAGTTATGGTAAAGGGGAAAATCGGCAACGGGAATTTTGGTAATGTCAATGTAAGGAAGGGAATAATATCCCTCATGCTGTTCAAAAAGTTTTGTTTTTTCATCGTAAAGGATTATCATCTTGTCTGCACAGCGGGAAAAACTTTCCCGTTCTGTTTTTACAAGATTTATTTTTTTACAAAGAGCCTCATATTTTTCCGGCGCGCTGCTTTCCATTTCCCGCAGCGTCTTTTCTGTATATTCAAAGGTTTTTTTTGCCATAAAATTTGTATAAGAGTTATGGTTTACCATCATGTGAAATTCATCCGGCCCCATTACTGCATAAAAACCAAAGCCTGTTCCGGCAGTATTCCACGAACCACGGGATTCAAGCAATCGGCTAATTTCCACCAACATTTCCGCCCCATGATCGTATAGGAATTCCGTGTCACCGCTTACCCTGACATAATGCTCAATGCCGTAAGCAACGCCTGTGCTGGGCTGGAATTGTAAACTGGCGTGCTGCCAAAGATTACAGCCTTCCTCGCCGTTTAAGGTGGCCACAGGATAGCAGGCCCCCCGGCAGTCAAGCTGCCGCGCCCGGTTTCTTGCAGCCTCTAATGTCGCATAACGGTAATCCAGAAGATTTCGCGCTGCCTGCGGATTTGAAAAAATGTAAAATGGAAGACAATAGGTCTCAGTATCCCAAAAGGTGTGGCCGTTATAGATTTCGCCGGTAAGCCCCTTGGCTCCAATATTATTGGAAGGATCATAACCGTGATAGGTCTGGTGCATTTGAAAAATGCAAAAACGTATCCCCTGCTGATTGAGCGGATCCCCCTCAATGCGTATGTCTGTGTTTTCCCAAAAAGCCGCCCAGTATTTTCGCTGATTTTCCAGCGCCTTATCAAAGCCGGGCAAACCGCCGGTAAGCACCTCCATACCCAGCGCCCAAACAGGTTCAACAGCAGCGTGTTGTTCTTTTACCGCATAGTTAAAAATACTTTTTTCGATCCAGGCTTCCCCGCCGTCTTTCAGGGGCAGGATGATCTCATATCCTGCCGATTTTTCACCTTCTATTCTGTTCCATTCTGAGCCGCTTGCTTTCCAGGTAAAGCCTGAAAAAATCTGCTGCCCGGTGCGTATAGTCTGCGCCTGTACTGCCGCGCCATGATCAAACCATTCACGGCGAATCAGGTTCCAGTAGTTCTTTTTATCCCAACCGTGAACCGTGTTAAAACTATTGGCAATGACCGCCTTAAGATGTATATCGCCGCCCGAAACGGAAAATGCAATCTTTTGAAAAGCGTTATTGGCCTTTTCCATACTAAGAAAGCGGGTAAATTCAAGGTGAACCACCGGACCGCTGCGTGTATGCCAATCGAAACTCCGGTAAAGGCTGCCCTGCCGCATATCCAATACACGGCGGAAATTGCGGATATCACTAAAGGCCATATCAAGCTTCTCGTCACCGGCGTGAATTTCAGCGTAAAGATAGTCAACGGTGTTTACCATAAAGTGTGTTTTAGTAACAATACCTTTATAGCTCTTTCCAAGATCAACTTCTTCGTAAATGCCATTAAAATAACTGCCCCTAAGCGATTGTACTCCAGTTTCTTCTTCCGAATAGCCTCGTACCCCCATGTATTCGTTACCAAGAGAAAATACCGATTCTGAAACCAGATTCCGTTCTTTATGCCAGCCTTCTTCGATAATCCGCCAAGGATCGCAAAGGAGAAATACATCTGCTTTTTTTGTCATTGTTTATCCTTTTATGCCTGCGCTTAATGAAATTTGTGTTATATATTTTTGAAATACAAAAAACAGGATAATAGGCGGTATAATTGCAAACACAATGCCCCGCAGAACCTCCACATCATTGGCCCTGCTTCCCCGGAACTGGAATAACCTGACCATTACCGTTTCAAGCCCAGTATTATTCAATGTTAGGTAGGGTAACAAAAAGTCCGACCATGCGGCGTTTATTGCATACAGGACAATCACCATTATTACCGCCTGGCTTAAAGGGACGGCTATTCTGGTAAAAATTGTAAAATCCTTAGCGCCGTCTATTTTTGCTGCTTCAATCAGGGACTGGGGAAGTTCATCAAAAAAACTTTTAAAAAGAATAACATAAAAAGCGTTTGCCCCGATACTGAGCCACAGGGGGAGAAAAGAACCGGTAAGCCGCAGCCGGGAAATATTTATAAACAGCGGGACAATACTGGTGGTAGCCGGAATCAAGAGGCACCACATAACCAGCATATATACAATCTTTGAACCTGCGGGTTTTATTTTTGAAAGAACATAACCCAAAAGCCCGTTAAAGAAAACTGCACAGACAACACTTCCCAAAACGGACATTAATGAATTCCTGTAGAACCGGATAAAACGCAGATCGTTCCAGGTTCCAAGATAATTTTCAAGATTAAATTCTCTGGGAAATATTGTCGGTTCCCGCACAAATTCCCGAATATCCTTGAAACCGGAAAGTATCAGCCAGACCAAGGGAGCGATTCCGGCAAGAGCTGCCAGAATACCTATAAGTAAAACTATTCCGTATAAAACACGAACACTGCCCTGTTTAAGGTCAGAATCGCGGATTAAGCCATTGTTAGCCTGCTTGTTACCCATAATCACATTTCCTACGAATCTACTCGTTTATTTACTTTGAAATACAGCGCGGTTAGAATAATCAGAATAACGCTGATAATAACGGAAACCGCTGCAGCACGGGGATAATCGAATCTCTCAAAAGCGAACTTAAATACCAGATGCATCATTGATATAGAAGCATTATTCGGCCCGCCATTAGTCATAACCAGAGGCTCATACAAAATTTGAAAAACTGCAATTATTTGCAGGATCAACAGGATTCGGGCAAGATTATAAATACAGGGAATGGTGATATACCGTATACGTTTAAAGATTCCCGCTCCGTCAATAATTGCCGCATCGTAAAGTTCAGAATCAATTCCTTGAAGTCCGGCGATATAAAGCAGGGTCGTAGCGCCAGCCCCTTTCCAGGTAAGGGTAATTACGATAAGCGGGATAGTCCACTGAGGATTGGTCAGCCAGGGCTGCGACTCAATACCCGCCCTGTTCAATAAAATGTTAAGAATACCTGTCTCGCCGGGCCGGAAGATAAAACCCCAGAGCAGGACTATAGCCAGACCGGGAACCACATTGGGAATATACACACTTGTTTTAACAAATGATTTTCCCAGCCTGATTTCGTTAATGATCACCGCCAATACAATGGGTACCAAAAAACCTATAGCCAGAGACCACAGAGTATAACTGAAAGTATTCCGCAAGGCCGGCAAAAAATCAGGATGTTGAAACACACTGATGTAATTTTGCAAACCGACAAAATTAACAAGCCGCATACCGTGGGCGCGGTACAGTGAAAGCCAGACACTCTGGAACAGGGGAACCCATACAAAAAAGGCAAAAAGAACAAGAGGCGGCAGCATGAGCAGCCAGCCGGACAAATTTTTCTTTATTAGTGATCCGCCCCTGTCCATAATAACCCTACCTGTTTACTTCGGAATCCAGCAGCCGCTGAAAATTTCGCTGCGCTGTATCCAGTAAAGCCTGAATATTGGCATTACGGTCAGTAAGTACCGCCTGCAATACCTTGGTCAGCTCGGCATACATATCCTGAGCAAGCATTGGTTCTTCAGTTCGCAGATACGAGGTGTTATTCAACATAGCGAAATAATCCGCAAACAACCGGGGATCAACATTTCTATGTGCGTTATTTGCATCACTTTGAGCTTGAAGATAAGCCGGATCTGTCCAGGCCGGAAAAGTATCAATAACCGGGACTCCATTCTCTCTCCTCATTCTGGCATCAGCATATAACCCGGCAATTGTTTCCTCAGTAACTACCGGAACCCGGCCCATAACCTCCAGATAACGGAGAGCGCCGGTAACTTCGGCAGATGTGGCATTACCTGCAAACATATACGGAGTGCCGCCCATCAGGGCATATTGCCCCCTTGGCCCGGCAGGAACCGGAACCAAGGCAAGGTCTCTTACCGGCAGTCCGTTGACCATGGTCGGCTGGTTTACCGCATCCTGGGCGGCAAGGTACATCGCAGCCATTCCCGTACCAATAGCCTGAAAACCTGACGACCAGTCTTCGTTGGTAGGATCTGCAGTAAGTACATTGTGTACCCATCTGAGGTCCCTTATATATTGAACAGCAGCAAATACTTCCGGTGAATTAAGCTGGGCAATCCATCTGCCGTTTTGCTGTACCTGAAAGACAGCGCCAAATCCCCAAGCAATGTTGGTAAAGTGCCAGCCTCCGGCATTGTCCTTTGCAAGGAGTACCAAGCCTGCACTGCCAGTTCTCTCCTTTATGGTTCTGGCTGCCACTACAAGTTCATCCCAGGTTTTGGGATACAACGGAATACCGTTGCGATCAACCAGACCCGCCTCGCGGAACAACTCTACATTCAGCATCAAACCCATAGCATAGGCATCGCGGGGAATTCCATACAATCTGCCGTCCCTTGACAGGAGTTCCCTGATTGTCGGGTTCATCTTTTCACCCCAGCCTAAAGCTCTTACTTCTTCGGTAATATCTTTTACAAAACCGCCTGTGATTAGTTTCTGCGGTTCGGTAAACCATGTTTCAAAAATGGTAGGCAGGCGTCTCGCCTCGGCCATAGGGACAAAGGTATCTACAGCATACCGGTACTGGGAAGGCTGAATCGCAACATCTGGAAACCTTTCATTGAATCGTCTGACAAAATCTTCGTGCAGGGCTATTTCAGCAGGAAGGGTATCCTCCGGCCAAATCCCCAGCCTCACTACAGTCCTGCCCGAAGTATCGGTTCTATCCCCGCCTCCTCCGGCAAAAATAAAGGTTGCTACAAAAAACAAAGTAAATACAAACATCCATAATTTTTTCATTGTCTCCTCCTATAAACGTATTTCAACCATTAACCGGAAAAAGCCTAATGTACTGCCGCCAACATCCCGCAATAAACTGCCGGAATTCCACGCTATGCCAAATGTTGTATTGGCAATGGCATTTTCCAGATTAACGCCAAGATCAACTTTTAAATTGTTGTAGCGTTCACCCGGGCGATCTCCGTCTGGCAGGTTGTCATAGTACAAAATAGTCCAGGGAACCAAATCGCCGGGTATTTTGCCAAGGTTATTAAATGTATAATCAACATATACAGTACCAAGAATGCAAAATCCTGCAATACGAGGATCTTTATCAGGGTGATTTGAAACATTTTGCTTAACATCGGTTAGATCAACCAAGTCTATGATTATCTCTGAGCCAAAACCTCTCAGCAAACCGTCGTTACCTCTGGGTTCAAAAAGCGTAAACTTGATTGAATGTTCCGGGCCATTGGCGTTTATTCCCGGTTCATCATAAATTTTGTAACCAAGAGACATACCGGGGAAAACCCTGCCGTCAGAATTTAAAATATAATCCTTCAGCCAGCCGCCCGGCCCCGGCCAGCGCACGGTAAAACCAAAAGAAGCTTCATAACCGAGATCTCCTGCACTGCCATCGGTAAAGTATGTACCAAGGTCAAGGCCGACCCAGGGTTCTACACTTAGGTCTTCGCCCAAAGGTATGGAATAACCTATGCGGGTTCCGCCTATAAGAGGCTGCGGGTCGCTGTCTGTCTCGGAATCGCTTGTCGTCTGATAGGCATTTGTTCCCATCATGGAGAAAAATATTTTTAAGCCGCTAAGAGAGGAAGGGGTAAAGACAGAATCAAAACCAAGGGCAAGCCCATTCCTGTTTTCCCGTGTAATAGTTTCGTCATCAAATAATTTTTCGGTTCCAAATTTGAAGTTAATGCCAAAGTTATCGCTATTGTACATTGCCGCAATCATATGCGCTTTTATATCCGCGCCAAAACGGTCGGCAATATTTCCTATTTCATCAAAACCAAACTGCAATAAAGAACCATGAGGGCGAATGTCGCCGGCGCCGATCATATTTTCCTCACCGCGCCTGGTGATTACAGGCATATTGGTAATTGATCTGGTACGCCGGACATCAACCATTGAATCAAGATACGCCCATGACAGTTTAAAACCATCATTGACAAACTGCATGCCTTTGTTCCAGGGTGAAGTAAAAGGCTCGTTTCCCTGAGCGTTTAGCTGAATCAGCCAGGGGCCTTTGACAATACCGGCAAGAAATTCACCTGTCTGATACCTGTTGGTTCCGATATTTCCCGGGTCGTTATACCCAATGGTCTTGCGCACCTTGACTAAATCCAGATGAAACAAAGTTACATTGATAAAACCTGCCGCCTCTGTTGAAATAGGCCTATTAGACATAGGCTGATACGGCGCAAGATTAAAAACCAAATCTACCTGAGTTAATTCATTGGCAAGACCGTAACGGTACGGATTATCAAGGTCTATGCCAAAAGAAGTACGGGATGTTATATCCAGCCGTGCGCCGTCACCAACATTAATGTCAATGGCAAAAAGCGCTGTTGGCAGAAGCAACAGGACTGCAATTCGTAATAATTTCATATTATTCCTCTTATTCCTTATCAAAATCCCAGACCCAGCAAATTTCGTCAGGATTCTCGGCATCAAAACCAGTGTAAAAACCAATCCGCTTGTACAGGTTATAATAAGTTGTGTTAATTGCTCTTGGTTCTGGCAGATCGGGACTTGCCTGCATGGTAAGATTGATCGCCGGGTTAAGGGATATTATTTTGGAGACAGCTTTGGTTGCTGTCAGCCATTCGCCTAAAGCATCCTGTGCAGCCCAAGGCCCCCAGGGAACATTAGTAGCGTCATCAAAGGGCAGGGCAATTGTCTGCCATCTGCCGCTGTTATAAGAATATTCTTTTTCTATAAGACGCCAGGCTGTCCCTGCATCACCTGCAAAATCTGCACTTTCGCGGATTGGAGGGTTTCTCAGCGCAACCATCAAATTCTGGTCTACATCGAACTTTACCTCAAAAATAATGCCGTTAAACTGTCCGTAATCGTAGCCTTCCGGCAGTTCTCCATACAGATCACACATTCTTAAATCAAGGCTTGATCCCCAGGATACTTTCATAACCGTAACAGGGTTTCCGTCTTCATCTGCGTCTTCAGCTTCGGTAATTGTCATGTGCTCCTGGCCATAAGTATTTTGATAACCTGGTTCTATTTTCCAATCACCTATGACACCTAATCCATCCGGGGTGCCGGTTACAGGTTCTTCTTCCAAAGTTCCTGTTGTACAGCCGATAATCAGGGATACTGCCAACGATAATACCAGAATCGTAATCAACAAGGTTAGGGATTTTTTCATTTACATCCTCCAAAAATGATCTTTCCAATAATTTAAATACACGAACAACGCCGTGTTAATTGTTACGCAAAAGAGGTTTGACATCGTTCATGTCAATTGTTACGCCGGTTTCGGCGGCTTTTTCCCGGTAAAGCGCTACATTCCCGGCAAAGAGTGCGTCTGTAGCCGCCTTAATAGCTGCTTCCTGAGCGGCGGTGGCAGTTTGCGTATAACGTAGCTTGTAAAATTCAAGAGGCCAGCGCAGATCTTCTTTGGTATAAGAAAAACTGGAATCCCATTCCTTTACTCTGGACTGGATGTATTCAAGTTCGTTATACCCGCGCTCTATACTTGGTTCAATGCAGGTTCCTTCCTGAAAATCGTTCCAGGTGACAAGCTGAATAATATTCGGTTCAAAATCTATAGCCATTTCCCATAAATGGTCAAAAACTGCGCCATTATTGTATTCAATTCGCCCCAGGTGGGAGTCGAAGGCAGGCCACACCGAGGTTATTTTATATGGCCTGTTTCGCTGTCTGCTTCTATAAAAAGCTCCCATAAAGCCATCAAGCTGAACCATGGTCACTATACCGGGTTCAAGCTGGCCGCTCATATGCATGGGAGGCCAGGGAAAAGAAGCATCGGCGAATGCATTTCTGTTATCAAGGTCTACATAATACGGCCTGTTGCCCAGCCCTTCGAACAATGTGTCCCAATCGGCCTTGGTATTGAAGTACTGCGGGCCAAAATTAAACAACAAAGGCCGCCCGTCGTACTTGACGTATAAGTCATGTTTAAACCAGGGAGTGCTGACCGTACCAAATGATTCCGCCGCGGCCGTGCCGTTTTCCAGCCAGTCCATACTGATTTTACCGCGCCTCATGCCTTCTTCCCGGTTACTTTGGAGGCCCATCATGTTCAGGGTATTGTCTTCGTACATAACACAGAACTGAAGGCCGGCCCGAATCAAGGTATCGGCCATGGCGATGGTGTAGCCCTGATTTTCCCCAAAGTCATTGGAATTGTAAGCCCCGTACCAGTCGAATATGACTCCGTCAATACCGGCTATAATGAAAAGGCTTACTTGATAATCCAAAAGGTCAGGGTTGGAAGAATGATAAGGGCCGGTCAATGGATACTGAGCAAAGGGAATATCAGCCCTGCCATCGGGCAAGGTTTCGGCGGCCCTGGCATTCCTCCAATGATACCCGTATGTGCTTGTGATAGATTCCTCGGTAATATCCGAAGGCCCTCTGAACCAAGGCATATAATGAACCAGCAGCAAGGGAGGATTAGGATGAACGCCATTCCCGTTACCGGGATCAGGATTGGGATTGGGATCGCCATTTTCACCATTGGAACAACCGGAAAAAACAAATAGCAAATAGCAGATAACAAATAGCAAAGCTATGATACCTTGCCTTCGCTCTTTTCTCATTACTCTTTCTCCTTATTCACCGTACACTTCAAATTCGGCAACCTGTCCGTTAGTGGCGCCTGAATTGGCAGTAAACACGAGTTGCACATAACGAGCCGTTGCATCTAACGGAATAGCCACGGAATTGGCATTTCCCACAGGATCAAAAATATACTCTGCCGCAGGTACCGCAATTGTCCAATTCTGCCCGTCATTTCCGGTTCTTACTTCTATCCGCTGAGTCCGTTTTTGCCACAAACGTCTGGGATCCAGCCTGATAACAACAGTGGTAATTTTTTCCGGCCTTTCAAGATCTACATGAATGGTTCCAGGCCAGGCTCTTGCCCCGCCTTCCCAATAACTTTCGGTAATCTCGCCGTCTGTCGCTTTTGGGCCTGTCCATACATCAATATGGCTGGAAACAGTTACGGCCTTACGCAAAGCCAGATTGGGACGCCCTGCCGGATCAAATTCAAAGGTAGGCGCTTCCTGGACGTTTGCGGGATCCATAAGCAAGGGCCTTATGGAAAAGTCATAGTCTATATTAGCAGCCCGTACTGCCCTCCTGAATCCGGTTGCATCTCCGGCAAACAAGAGGTCATAAATGGCGGTAATTTCATTTTTACGTTCATCAGTGGTATTTTCATTGACCATTATTTTATACAGCTCAATGGGGATACGCAAATCGCTGTAATTAAATGGAAAATCTTCTTCCCATTCCACCCGTTTATCCTGGAGAAACTCCAGTTCGGCATAACCCCGTTCTATGGTCGGTTCGATTATGGTACCTTCGCCGTAATCGTTCCAGGTTTGTATTTGAATAATATTTGCCCGTGCCCGTTCAGCCGCCGTCCAAGTCAACCTGAATGTCTCGCCGTTGTAATAATCCAAAAAGCCGTAGCTGGTTTTACCGGCCTGGGCATAAATATCGTGGAAAGACGGGAATACCGTACCAACCACAAAGGGCTTTTGTTCCTGTCCTTTGTAGAAATTGTTTAAGTATCTCACCAAACTGGAAATGGATAATCTCCCATTGCTTGAAAGGTGCATGGGACTCCAATTCATGGCTCCGTCCGCCCAGTTGGTGCGGGCATCCAAATCAATGAAAAAAGGCCTTTCTTTGAGATCCGCCCAAATTTCATCCCATTCGGATTGCCGGTTGAAATGCTGCGGCCCAAAACACATCACCAGCGGACGGCCGCCGATTTTAACGTATGAATCATCGGCAAACCAGTTTTGCTCCATCCATTCAAAAGTTTCTTTTGCCGTACTGCGCCCCTGGTCTCCGGGAATAACCGCAAAGTTTATAAGATGCCTGATACTTTGATCTTCATAGCAAATAACGTACTTGAAACCCCGCTTATTAATCAAATCGATCATGGCCAGCGTTGCTTCGTGAATTGGCTTATAGTCAAGGCCTTCGGTAATGCCGTACCAGTCAAAAATAACCCCGTCTATACCGGCTATTTTCATCAACGCAAGCTGGTATTCCAGCACTACCGGATCGGCGGAATCGTAATTGCCGGTAAGGGGGTAATAATGCGAGGCAATATTGGCGCGGCCATCGGGCAAAATTTCGCCGGGGTTAAAGTTTGAGCTTCCCTCCGACCAGTGATACCCGTATTGCTGGAACCAAGGCATATAATGGGCCAGTACCAAGGGCTGATCTGCCTGCCTCTGTGACGGTTCCGTTATCTGAAGTTGCGCATAAGCGGATTCAAATATTCTTTGGGGATCGCCTGATGAGCCGGACCCCAGAGAAATGGTACAGGATGCTACAGCTAAAAATACAACAAGAAACACTCCTGCCAATATGCCGTATTTCCTCATTTTTACCTCTTTTTAGTTAAACGTTAAACTAAAATAATAAAAAAAAACAAACAGCGGCTGCCGCCGTTATAGTGAAAGCCGCTGTTTTTAAGTTTATTCGACCGGATACCAGACAATTGTGGTTTCGGTTGGATTGTCCTCATCGCCTTTGTAAAAGCCAACATTCCTAAAGTATGCAACCTGAGCTTCCCCAGGCTCTCCCATTTGGCCAGCGCCGCTTTGCATAAGATTTAAGAACAGCAATTTGGTATTTTCTGCGTTATTTTCTAGCCAATCATTAATGTTTTCTTCCTCAAAAGCAGGCTCACCCCATCCAGCATCTGTTGCACCTTCAAAGGGGATTGCTATGGTGAACCAATCGTCTCCTGTTGCTCCTAAGTCGTTTGTATACTTTTCCCAGTCAAGTCTCCAAGCATTTCCTTGCCCCTGTCTTCTGAATACGGAGAAAATTTGTGCATGACCCTTAATGTCAAACGTAATGCCGTCATACTCATGGTAATTCACACCTGTCGGCAGTTGAGCACTTAACTCAGTTGCAATCCCACCCCAATGCATATGAGACCCCCAATCTACTTTCAATACCTTGTCTGCCCCGTCAGTGGTTTCCTCAACCTTAATGGTGCCTGTGTATTCATTACCATACCCCAATACAGCAGACCAATCACTAAATTTGCCCAATGGTTCATCACCACCTTGTGGACCATTATGTGGACCATTATCATCGGGATCATCCCCATTGTCACAACCGATAACCAGAGTTGCCGACAATAATAATGCCAGCAACACCCACAGTAATTTTGAAGCCTTTTTCATGTGCTTCCTCCTTCAAATTGTTTTCTATATTTACCTGACCACCCACAAGCAGCCGGATAAATAACTGTTTCGCCCTGCCCGGTTTTGCACAGGGGTTTACGATTATTCTCCTCCGTTACCAGTCGTTACGATAAATGCCAAACATATAGGAACCCCAACCCGGTTTCACCGGATCATTCCCAATCCGTATATCCCAAAGGGCATTTTCCGACTCGTCATTCTCATCGCCTTCATCATACCGCCATTGCACATGCCATAAATTCTGGCTGTTTTGACTGGGAAAAGCGGTGCGATCTTTGAACTCATGGCTAATTGCGCCGCCTGTAGCCGGAGTAAAACCATAATTGAGGATACTTGTCTGCTCCTCCTTGCCGCTCAGGGTTTCATCAAACACCCAGTAAAATTCGTCAATGTTTTTATACGGCGATACATTCGGCTGGGATGTTATCAAAGCTTCCATGGTCGAGGCTGTCACCGCGCGGGTTATCCCTTCCACATTTATGTAATTTCCTGTTGCTATGTTTTTCAGAGCCTTTTTACTGCCGTCCGCAGTTTGCATCAGATACCAAGCTGAATACGGGAGATTCCGCGTAAAATTGCCAAGCGCAAGTTTGCCGTTATCATCTATAAGAAAATTATTGCCAGTGCCAACGGGCGCTTCCCAAAAACTAAATATCTGGTATTTATGTTCGAATCCGGGAATTGGAATCATGCCCGTATCATCATTGGGAGCAACAGTAAGTTCTACAGGAAATTCCTTTAAAACATCCGGTGAATAATTGGATGTTACAACGATTGTTATGCTGTTCAGGGTTTCATCCCTGGAAATAGACAATATCCCGTTTCCACCAATAAGGCTAATCACGGTATCGTTATGTTTGTCCGTTTCCTTGATTGTCCAGGCAAGGCTTCTCATAGGCGCCGAAGGATTAGTAACACCCTCAACCTCAACAACAGCAGAGTACCTTGTGGCCAATCCCTTTGCGAGGGATTGCTTGCCGCTTATGGTTATTGAAATCTTGTCATTATCATCATCTTCTTCTGACTTATTGGTATCACAGCCAGCCAACATGGCCGCGAAGATGACAGCCGTCATCAAAGCCACTGCCAAGAACAACCTGCATTTTTTCTCCATGGTATGACCCATACACATCTCCTATAGGTTTAACGTTAAACCTATTTTAATTATATACACGGCTCTTTCATTCTGTCAAGCGGACAATTTTCTCTAAAACAAACGTTAGTCAATAGAAAATACATAAGAATCACCTTTCAAACGTAATTGTCGTGTTATTGCAAGTTACGGTATCGGAAAAATCCAATTTTGTTGCGCCATGGTAAATATCCTTAATGACAACATCATATATTCTGCCGCCTTCCCTGCTGTTAAACCGCGCTCCCGGCATTTTACCTGAGAGGATTCTTATATTTTCTATAAGGACATCGCGTATATTGCCTCTTTCGCTTACCGTTGTCCAGGCGGAAGAACCTCCCATTGCGCCGCCTGTAAGGTTGGTAATATCAATAATGTAATTCCACCCGTCTGTCTGAAGCCCGCCTCCGGGGCCCGACTGGTAATTTTCTATGGTAATATTCCTGAAAATAATATCGTAGATTTCCGCATTGTCGCCATTGTGAATGGAAATGGGCGCTTTATGCATGGCGTGCAGT
>Ga0099364_10006302_pt1 | contig 17322 bp, 16 predicted proteins | sample TergutTh196P3_FD_73070 | JGI IMG/M metagenome (GOLD analysis project Ga0099364, IMG submission 73070) | Microcerotermes parvus P3 segment gut microbial communities from Pointe-Noire, Republic of the Congo - Th196 P3 | ecosystem: Host-associated > Arthropoda: Insects > Digestive system > Gut ... | reverse complement strand
CGGGAGTCGGTTCAGGGGCCGGCTCAGGCGTCGGTTGGGGAGCCGGCTCCGGTGTTGGTTCCGGCGTCGGTTCCGGCCCGGAGACCTGTACAGGGGTTGAAACGGGGGGCGAGATCAGGGTGGGCGGCGGTGCGGGCACGGATGGCGGCGGCGGAGACGGCGGAGAGGGGGCGGACGGCGCCGGGCCGGGCGGGGACAGGTCAGGCGGGAGCATTCCGGCCGGAGGGGACTGCTCGCCGCGGTCTATGACGTTGCGGCGGCCCTGAAAGCCGCCCGCTTCGCCATCCTGGCTCTCCTGGTATTCCACCACCAGGGTATCCGCCGAAACGCCGCCGGCGAAGCGAAGCTCAAACTCGTAAACGCTGCCGGGGCGCAATCGGCTCATCGAGTACAGCATCAGAGTCATCCTCAGACTGTCATATATTCCCCAGCTGTGATAGATATCCTCCACCCGCGGCCGCGACGGATCATCCTCCACCCACGTCATCGGGCCGCCGTCCACCGATACCCAAAGCTCCTCCGAGCCGTCCAGCGGCCTGCTCCAGACCGTGGTCAGGGAATTGGACATCAGGCTGTAGAGATCGAGCAGATACACCCCGCCGTCGTCCGGCGGGACATAGCCGTCGTCCGGGATTTCCGGGCCGGGCTCCGGCGCCGGATCATCGCCGACAATGACGAGAAGAATCACATAGTCAGGGCAAGTCTCGGCGAGGGTCAGCGTGTATTCCCCGAACATAGGAGAAGGGGTAATATCGCCGTACAGCAGCTGCCGCGTCCCGGCCGCTTCGGGATCAAGCTCTTCTATACGCCACGCAATGGGACACGGGATAGCGTACAGTTCCGGGTCCGCTACGTTCGTGATCCCGTTGGTATACGCGGGAAGCGGCAAATCACGCGGGTCTCCGCCCTCCTCCAGATAAAAGGCGGGAAAAGAAAGTCCGTTATGATAGACATACTCAAGGATGGTGTCGTCCCCGTACTGAAAATAATAGATGATCAGCGGCATGTCGCCGCCGTCCTCCGGGTCGTCGCCGGCAAAGGGATTACCCCCGCCGCCTAAACCCCCGCCGCCTAATCCGCCGCCGGAGCCGCGGCAAAACCAGCAATAGGCGTGTTCGCAGATATGGTCCTCATCGCCGCACCCCTCCAGGCACGCGCATTCCTCCGGGGTACAGTCACTGATCTCATAGGCGCAGTCGCAGTCCGGGCAGTACGGATCATCATCACCGGTAAAGGGATTGCCTCCTCCTCCGCCTAAACCTCCTCCGCCTAAACCTCCTCCGCCTAAACCCCCGCCGCCGGAGCCGGGGTTGGGGCAAAACCAGCAATGGTCGTGATCGCAGATATGCCCCTCATCCTCGCATCCGTTCAGGCACGCGCATTCCTCCGGGGTACAGTCGCTGATCACATAAGCACAGTTGCAGTCCGGGCAGTACGGATTGCCGCCCCCGCCGCCCAGCAGGGCATACACCGCCCCGGCCGGAACGCACACCAGCGGCGCGGCCAGCAAGCAAGCGATGAAAAACGCGAACACTCTGTGCTTCATCCCGATGCCTCCGCTATTCGATGTCCCCGGCCGCCTTGGCCAGATGCCATTCGTTCAGCGCGATTTCGCATTTGGTCCGGTCGCCGCGCCGGACATAGACCAAGTCGCCCGTGCTGAGGATAAAATCGTCCCGGATGCGGACGACATGCTCTAAATTTACGATGTTGGAGCGGTGGCAGCGCAGAAAGCGCGGCGGCGGCAGCAGGGCGGCCAGCTCGTCAAGGCGCATAAGGGCGACCACGGTCTCGCGCCCCGCCTCGCCCAGCACATGGATGTGGCACTGCTTGTCATAGACCTCCGCAAACAGGATGTCTCCCAGGGGGATATCGCGCCGCCGCCCGCCGGACACCACCGGGCACACCTCGGCGGCAATCTTTTCCCGCAGGCGCTCCACCCGGCCCAGCAGGGCCGCGATCACCTCCGGCCCGATGCCGCCGGGCTTGACCAGATATTGCATCGCGTCCACGCCGTAGCTCTCCAGCGCGTGGGCGGCGCTGGTCGTGATGAACACGATTTGGCAGCGCTTATCGGTCTCGCGCAGGGCGCGCGCCGTCTCCACGCCGCTCATGCCGTTCAGATAGATGTCCATGAACACCAAATGGAACCGGCGGGACGGGCGGGCGGCCAGAAACGCCTCTCCGCTCTCAAAGAGGCTGACCTCAGCCGGGACGCCGCTTGCGCCGATCCATTCCTTGAGCTGGGCGGCGTCTTGCGGAATGTCCTCGCAAATGGCTATTTTCAGCGGCAATGCCATACATCTCATCCCAACTCTGCCGTTTGTTTATTTTCCGCCTCCATTTTACCATACCCGGCCCCGGCAAACAAGTGAAAAAATAATTTCGGCAGAGGAAACCGTTCCATTTCGCGCGCGCGAAACGGAACGGTTGGCGCACACGAGCAAGCCTTGCGCGATTGCGCGGAGTCCTGTAAAATTGAATCAACAGTCAGACGATACAGAGCTGTTTCGTTATGACAATTTTTTTAGGAGGCGAATTCATTATGAAAAAGAAGTCAACCGCGCTGATCCTCGCTATCCTCCTCGGTGAACTCGGAATTGACCGCTTTTACCTGGGTTACCGCGGCATGGGAGCGCTCAAGCTCTTCACGGGCGGCGGCCTCGGCGTCCTCTGGATCTACGACATCTTCCAAATCGCCACCGGGAAGCTGAAGGCGGCGGACGGATCGGAGCTCCAGTAAACCGCATAGGGAAGGTTCCCCCGCAACGGATAGGCGCAGCGTAAGACTGCGCCTATTGCTTGCCGTTGATGTTGGAGCTTGCAAAAATATGAATCTTTGTGTAAAATGAAGGAGGGTGCGGTGCGTCCCATCCTTACAGCATGGAGCTGCAACATCTATCACCGGGCAGACACAGGCCGTTTGCCGCAAGAGGACCGATATGAAGCACGAGACAGACACCCTGACGGTGGAACAGAAGAAACCCCCGGAGGACGGCGCGGCCAAGGGCGTCCGCTTTGACGCGCGCAAAACCTTCTGGGTCTTTCTGATCGGCTCCGCCATCGGGGCCGCGGCGGAGATTCTGTGGTGCTTCATCCGGACCGGCGGCTTTGAGTACCGATCCAGCCTGGTCCTCAGCCCGTTTTTGGTCATTTACGGCATCGGCGCGCTGGTCCTGTATTTTGTGAGAATCAAGAAAACCGTCTTCCACATGTTTTTCTTCGGGGCCCTGGCCGGCTCCGCCGTGGAGTTTGCCGGCTCGATTCTCCAGGAGCTGGTCCTCGGGACGGTGTCGTGGAACTACACCCGCCTCCCGTTCAACATCAACGGGCGCGTCAACCCGCTGCACACCCTGTTCTGGGGCCTGCTGGCTGTCCTTTGGTACACGGCGCTGCTGCCGCTGATCGAAAAGCTGATCGGCAAAATCCCGGAACGGGTCTATAAGCCGCTGACGACGGTTCTCGCGGTCTGCTTTGTCATAGACGGCATCGTGACGATCGCCGCGCTGCTGCGGTGGAATATGCGGCTTGAGGGGATACCGCCCGCCAATCACATCGCCGCGGCGCTGGACGCCGTATTTCACGACGGCTACATGGGCCAGGTCTTCGCCGACATGATCCGGGTCCGATAGTGTACCGCGGAGCCGCTCCAAGGGCGGGTTCCGCTAAGGGGGAGGGGTAACCATAGCTCAGGATATCGGAATCGGGGCGTATTTCACCCAAAACGCCCCTCCGCCGTTTAAGGCCTTCGCCGTCAGCCGCGCCATCAACGCCCTGCGCCGCAGGGGGATCGAAACGATGGGCGAGCTGTGCGCCATCTCGATAGACGACCTGAAAAAAACGCGCAACCTGGGCGCGAAGAATCTGGGATGGGTGCTGCTGATGCGGGAGCAGTTTACGCGGCAGGGGAGATAGGCCCATGACGGCGGACCAACCGGATCACGGCCCTGGTACGCCGTAACCTCTAAAGGGTTACGCCGATTGCAGGGGCGGCCGTCCCGGCCGCCCGCGGACGCCATGTATGGCGTCCCTACATAGATGTCATGTTTTAGATTTTACATTGTACCGGCCGGCCCGCGCCCCAAAAGCGGAAAGCTCTTGTAAAAACGCGGCGGGTATGTCATACTGTCTAAAAACGGGAGGAGAGAGCCGGCTGATGTATTACATCCGTTATCCCTGTTAAGCGAAAGCACGAGGACCTCCATAAATGTTTCTGCGCGAGTATGGATTCAATCCCGAAATTTATGGAGGAATCGAAATGAAAATCGTCAATATGCAAACCCTGAACCCAACACAGCGAACACAGGCGGCGCAAATGCTGACCGATGAGCTGCCGCTCGGCTGGGCGACGCTTGCCGATGCGTTTGAAGAGGTAACTGACCGCGTGGATAACCTTGAGCGCGACGGTGACGGCGAGGCGCTTTTCCTTGCCGCCGTCGAAGAGGAAGAAGTCCTCGGCTGGATAGGGATGCTGCCGTCATACAGCGGCCGGGTGTATGAGCTTCACCCGCTCGTAGTGCGGCGCGACCAACAGCGCAAGGGCATAGGAACAATGCTGGTTCGGGCGCTTGAAAAAGAAGCGGGAAAACGCGGCGGTCTGACCCTTTACCTGGGCGCCGACGATGAAAGACCGGGCGGCGAAACATCGCTTGCGAACGCCGACTTGTACGACGACCTGCCGCGCCGTTTGCGCGAGTTTGAAGCGGGAACGCATCAAGCGTCGTTCTATATGAAGCTCGGCTTCAAAATTATCGGCGTTATGCCCGACGCCAACGGTACCGGCAAGCCGGATATTTTTCTGGCGAAACGCTTGTAACCGTTTCTGGTTCAAACCGGCCCATCCGTCAAGCCCGCGCGGTGACCGCGCGGGCTTGGTGTTTTTTTGCCGGACGCGGTTGAAGCGGGCGCGCCGGTATGCTACAATAGGCAGGAATGCGGGCGGAGGGCTTTACGGGAGCATTCCTTAGAGCGGACCGGTATCCCGAGGCGGTAAACGGAGGAGGTCTTCGCGATGAAAAAAAGCTGGATTCAAGGCGCGGCGCTTTGCCTGCTGGCCGTCTTGCTGTCCGCGTCCCTGCTGCCGGCCGGCGTGTCCGCCGCGCCCGGCGAGCCGGTTACGCTCACGGTGATCCACGTCAACGACCGGCACGGACGCATGGACGCGGACCCGTTCATCGCCCAGCTCGCCCAAGAAACCCCGGGCCGCGTCCTGATTCTGGACGCGGGCGACGCTCTGGACGGGCAGATCGCGGCCAACCTGACACGGGGCGCGTCTATGGTGGACCTGATGAACGCGGTCGGGTACAGCGCGATGGTCACTGGCAATCACGAGTATACCTACGGCGTGGACCGGCTGCGGGAGCTGGCCGGACGGATGGACTTCCCGCTGCTGGCCGCCAATGTGAAACAGGACGGAAAGCCTGTGTTCCAGGCGTATGCGGTGTTTGACCTGGACGGACTCAGAGCCGGCGTGTTCGGCATTGTCACGCCTGAAACGGTGTCGGCCTCCGACCCGCGTGTGGTGGCGGGCCTGACCTTTGAGGACCCCGCGCGGACCGCCGCCGCGATGGTGGAGGTCTTGCGGGCCGAGGACTGCGACGTCGTCATCGCGCTGGCGCATCTGGGCGACGCCCAAAGCTCCCGGCCGGAACACAGAAGCGGCGCGCTGGCGATTCCCGGCGTGGATGTGGTGATCGACGGTCACAGCCACAGCCTGCTGGAGAACGGCACAATGATCCATGACACGCTGATCGCGCAGGCGGGCGAGTACGGGCGGCACATCGGCGTTGTGGAGCTGGTCATTGACGGCGGCGTGATCTCCAAAACGGCGCGTCTGATCGAGACGGGCGGAGACCGGCGCGCGGACGAAGGCATCCTGGCCCTCATCGCCGAACTGGACAAGTCCGTGGAGGACATCGCCGGTCAGGCGGCGGGATATACGCCCGTCCCCTTGCACGGCGAACGCGCCGAGGTGCGGGCGGGCGAGACCAATCTCGCCAACCTGATTACCGATTCCATGCGCCATGCCACCGGCGCGGACATCGCGGTGCTGACCGGCGGCAATATCCGCGCGGGCATACCGGCAGGGGAGATCACGATGGGGCATGTCCTGACTACCCTGCCGTTTTCCAATCTGCTTGTCACGGTCCGGCTGAGCGGCGCGGACATACTGGAGGCGCTGGAGCACGGCGTCAGCCTGTATCCCGAGCCGGCGGGGCAGTATATACAGGTTTCGGGGCTGTCCGTGGAATTTGACCCGGACGCCGAGCCGTTGAACCGGGTGACAAGGGCCGCGCTGGCGGACGGAAGCGCGTTGGACCGGGAGAAAATCTATACCGTGGCGACCATCGAGTTTTTGGCGGCGGGCGGCGACGGATACAGTATGTTTGACAAAGGCGCGGGTCTGGTGTATTACGGCGGCGACGCGGAGGCGTTTGCCGCGTATCTGGAGTCCGGGCCGGTTATCGCCGCGGAAGCGGAGGGCAGGGTGAAAGCGTCCGGTACCCCAGAGGAGCCTTCGGGAACGGACGGCAGCGGGATTGAAAACCCGAAAACCGGCGGCGGCTTCGGCCGGGGGATGTATATGGCGTTGATATCGCTTGGGGCCGCGGCCATCGGCCTGCTCCTTTCCCGCGCCGCCCGGAAGTGAAACCCGCAAGGACCGGCCGCCGCGCCGGCCCGCGGCATGGCGACCGGTCCTTGCGCGGGAATATTTTCTCATTGACTTTCACGCCCGCATGGCATATAAATAAACAGATCCATGCCGAAATGATCTGGATAAAAACGGGGAGGCGTATGATTATGGGATGCGGCTGCGCGGAACGGCGGGAGCTGTCCGGACCGGCGCTTGACACGGCCTTGCTGGAGCCTTATCTGGCGGAATATAAGGATTCTGAGGCGAAGGGCGGCCTGATCGCCATTCTTCAAAAGGCTCAGGACATATACGGCTATCTCCCCGAGGAGCTGCTGACCTACATAGCCCGCCGCGTCGGCGTAAAGCCGGCCAAGGTCATGGGCGTCGTCACCTTCTATACCCAGTTCCGCCTGAAACCGGCGGGCAAGCATTTGGTCCTGCTCTGCCAGGGAACCGCGTGTCATGTGAACGGCTCGGCGGAGATCGAGGGCGCGGTCCGGGACGCCCTGGGCGCGGAGGAAGGGGAAATCACCGGAAACGGGCTGTTTACCTATACGAACGTGGCGTGCCTGGGCTGCTGCAGCCTCTCGCCGGTGATGATGATCGGTGATAAGACCTACGGCGGGCTGACCAAAGACAAGGCCGCCGCGATTCTCAAAGACATAGAGCGGGAGGAAACGTCCGGATGAGGGTGACGGTGGGAAAGGGAAGCTGCGGCATCGCCGCCGGCGCTTCTGAAATATGGGAGCGGCTCCGGGCGGGCCTGCGGGAGTCCGGAATAGACTGCGCGGTCGCGGTGACGGGCTGTATCGGCATGTGCTATCTGGAGCCGGTCGTCAATATCGAGGACGGGGCGGAAACCCTCACGTTTGTCAAGGTGGACGCCGGGGCCGCCGACGAAATCCTGAAACGCCTCCGCGGCGAGGAAAACGACGCGGCGCGGTACGCCATCCGCCCGGAGGATGTGCGCCTCTTGCACTCCCAGCGGCGCATCGCCCTGCGAAACTGCGGCGTGATTGATCCCGAATGTATTGACGAGTATATCGCCCGCGAGGGCTACGCGGCCATTGAGACCTGCGTCCGCTCGCTTACGCCGGAGGCGGTGATTGAAGAAATCAAAACCTCCGGGCTCAGCGGGCGCGGCGGCGCGGGCTTTCCCACCTGGTTTAAGTGGGACGCGGCGCGCAGGTCGCCGGGCGGCCCGAAGTACATCATCTGCAACGCCGACGAGGGAGACCCCGGCGCGTTTATGGACCGCGCCGTGATTGAGGGAGACCCCCACGCGGTCATCGAGGGCATGATGATCGCCGCCTATGCCGTCGGCTCCGGCGAGGGCATCGTCTATGTGCGCGCGGAATACCCGCTGGCGATCGTCCGCCTGGAGCACGCCCTGAAGCAAGCGCGGGAAAGGGGCCTGCTGGGCGATTCCCTGTTCGGGAGCGGCTTTGGCTTTGACATCCGCATCAAGGCGGGCGCGGGCGCGTTTGTGTGCGGCGAGGAGACGGCCCTGATCGCCTCTCTGGAGGGCGAACGGGGGATGCCGCGGCTGAAGCCCCCCTTCCCCGCCCAAAAGGGGTATCGGGGAAAGCCCAGCAACATCAATAATGTGGAAACCTACGCCAACGTGCCCTGGATTCTGCGGAACGGCGGCGCGGCCTTTGCCGCGATGGGGACGGAGCATTCCAAGGGCACCAAGGTCTTCGCGCTGACGGGCAAAATTGCCAAGGGCGGCCTGATCGAGGTGCCGATGGGCAAAACCATCCGCGAGATCGTGTCCGGCGAGGGCGGCGGCATCAAGGACGGCAAGGCCTTCAAGGCCGTCCAGATGGGCGGCCCGTCCGGCGGCTGTATCCCGGAGGCCCTGGCGGATACGCAGATCGACTACCGGAGCCTGGCCGCCACCGGCGCGATCATGGGGTCGGGCGGTATGGTGGTCATGGACGAAAGCACCTGTATGGTGGACATGGCCCGCTTCTTTCTGGACTTCACCTGCAAGGAGAGCTGCGGGAAGTGCCCCCACTGCCGCATCGGAACCCGCCGGATGCTGGAGATTTTGGAGCGCGTCTGCGCCGGAGAGGGCCGCGAAGGGGACATTGAACTGCTGGAGGAGCTGGCCGGCCAGATCCGGGACGGCTCCCTGTGCCAGCTGGGCATGACGGCCCCCAATCCCGTGCTGACCACACTGCGCTACTTCCGGCATGAATATGAGGACCATATCCGCCATAAGCGGTGTACGGCGCGCCAGTGCAAGCCGTTGCTGACATACGCGATTGACGGGGAGAAATGCACCGGCTGTACCCTGTGCGCGCGGCAGTGCCCGGGCCGGGCGATTACCGGCCAGGTGCGGAAGCCGCACGAGATCGACATGAGCAAGTGCGTCAAGTGCGGGAAATGCGCGGACGTGTGCCGCTTTGACGCCGTGGAGGTGAACTAGGGGGATGAACGAGATCAAACTCACCCTAAACGGCGTGGCCGTCGCCGGCGCGGAGGGCCAGACCATCCTGGAGATCGCCCGCGCCCACGGCGTTGACATTCCCACCCTCTGCCACGACGAGCGGGTGGAGATATACGGCGCCTGCGGGCTGTGCGCGGTGGAGGCCGAGGGCAGCCCGAGGCTGCTGCGCGCCTGCTCCACCATGGCGGCGGACGGTATGGTCATCCATACGGACACCGGGCGCGTCCGCCAAAACCGCAAAACGGCGCTGGAGCTTTTGCTGAGCGATCACACCGGCGACTGCGCGCCCCCCTGCACCCTGGCCTGCCCGGCGCAAACCGACTGTCAGGGATATGTGGGCTTGATCGCCAATGGGCAGTATGAGGAAGCCTATAGGCTGATTATGGAAAAGGTTCCCCTGCCCGCCTCCATCGGGCGGGTCTGCCCCCACCCCTGCGAGGACGCCTGCCGCCGCCGCTGGGTGGAGGAGCCGGTCTCTGTGGCGGCGCTGAAGCAATTCGCCGGCGATCTGGCTTTGCGACAGGCCCCCGCGGAGCCGGAGACCGCTCCCCCCACCGGCCAAAGCGCCGCCGTCGTCGGCGGCGGTCCCGGCGGGCTGACAGCGGCCTATTTTCTGCGATTGCAGGGGCACGCCGTCACCGTGTACGACGCCATGCCGCGCATGGGCGGGATGCTGCGCTATGGGATTCCGGAATACCGTCTGCCCAAGGCGGTTTTGCAAGAGGAAATCGACAGGATTGAGCGCATGGGCGTAACCTTCCGCAACAACGTGAAGGTCGGGCGCGAGGTCACGCTGGAGCATCTGCGCGCTACCTATGACGCCGTCGTCGTCGCCGTCGGGGCCTGGACCAGTATACCGCTGGGCTGTCCCGGCGAAGACCTGAGCGGCGTTTTGGGGGGGATCGACTTTTTGCGGGACGCGGCCGGGTTTGCCCTCAGCGGGCGCAAGGTGGCCGTCGTGGGCGGCGGCAACACGGCGATGGACGCCGGCCGAACCGCCGTGCGGCTGGGCGCGGAGGTCTGGAATCTCTACCGCCGCACCCAAAATGAAATGCCCGCCGAGGCCATAGAAATCGCCGAAGCCGAAGAAGAAGGGGTCGTCTTCAAAAATCTGGTGAGCCCCCTGGAAATCCTCGGCGATAACGGAACCGTAAAAGCCGTCCGGCTCCAGGTCATGGAGCTGGGAGAGCCAGACGCCTCAGGCCGCCGAAGCCCCGTGCCTCTGCCGGGCCGGGAGGAAATTCTCGAGGTCGACACGGTCATCGTCGCCATCGGCCAGCGGCCGGATACCGCCGGGTTTGAGGATATCCGCCGGTCCAAACGCGGTACCCTCATCGCCGACGAGCATACCTTCCGCACGAATCTGGACGGCGTGTTCGCGGTCGGAGACGCCGCCAATCAGGGGGCGGATATCGCCATTACCGCCATCGGAGAGGCCCGGCGCGCCGCCGAAGCGGCCGGCCGCTATCTGCGCGGCGAAGCTCCGGAGGACCGGACGCCCTATTGGGTGAAGACGGAGCCGGGCGCGGAGGACTACGCCGGGCGGGAAAAGCGGGCCAGAGTTCACAGGCCCCGCCGCGGTGCGGAGGAACGCCGGAAGGATTTTCTGGAGGTTCACGGCGGCTTCAGCGGGGAGAGCGCGGCGCGGGAGGCGTCCCGCTGTCTGGAATGCGGCTGTCTGGACTATTTTGAATGCCGGCTGATCCGGTATGCCAATCAATACGCGGTACAGCCGGAAAAATACAAGGGCAGAATGCACCGCCGCGCCGTCGAGGACGACATCCCCGAGATACGCCGCGCGCCCGACAAGTGCGTTCTGTGCGGCCTGTGCGTCCGGCTTTGCGAGGAAACGGTCGGGGCCGGAGTGCTCGGCTTTGTCGGGCGCGGGTTTGACACGGTCGTCAGCCCCGCCGGCGACCGGGAGGAATGCGCCTCCTGCGGCCGCTGCGCCGATATCTGCCCGACCGGAGCGCTGCTCAGAGCGGACGCGAAACGCGCGCCCGGAGGAAAGGTTGAATTTTGAATGGATTTGACTTTTTCTCCCGATGTGGTAAAATAACAGTATAGCCCACTCAGTTCCACAAAAAATGCCGTCACGGGGGAAACGGGAGTCACGCCATGGCCTTTACCTTCAAACGGGGCATCCACCCCAACGAGCAGAAACAGTATACCGAAAACGTCCCCATTGACCTGCTTCTGCCCGGAACGGGCAGTGAAATGATATACCCCTTGCTCCAGCATCTGGGCAAGCCCTGCCGGCCGCTGGTCGAGAAGGGGCAGAAGGTACTGCTGGGGGAGAAGATCGGCGACAGCGAGGAGTTTGTGTGCGCCCCGATCCACAGCAGCGTGTCAGGCGTCGTCAAGGACATCCGCCCGCATCTGACCGTGGTCGGCACGATCGTCAGCTCCGTCATCATCGAGAACGACGGAAAGCTTACCGAGCATGAGAGCATCCGGCCGCGCGACAGCTTTGAGGCGCATTCGAGGGAAGAGATTCTGGCGATCATCCGCGAGGCCGGGATCGTGGGGCTGGGCGGCGCGGGGTTTCCGACCCATGTTAAGCTCTCGCCTCCGCCGGAGAAAAAAATCGACACAGTCATCGTCAACGGCTGCGAGTGCGAGCCTTACCTCACGACCGACAACAGGGTCATGATTGAGGAGGCCGACCGGATTGTACTCGGCCTGCAGATCATCCTGAAGGTGGTCCCGGGCGCGAGGGGCGTCATCGCCATTGAGGACAACAAGCCCGAGGCGATCGAGGCGGTGCGGAAGCACTGCGCGGACCTCCCGGGCATTGATGTGGCGGTCATGGAAACCAAGTACCCGCAAGGCGCCGAAAAACAGCTGATCAGCGCGATTACCGGGAGAGAGGTGCCGTCGGGCGGGCTTCCGAACGACGTCGGCTGTATCGTCAACAATGTCGATACCGTGATTGCGATACACCGCGCGTTTTTCAGAGGGCGGCCCCTGATGCGCCGGGTCGTCACGCTGACGGGCGGCGCGGTGCGCAGCCCCGGCAACTACAAGGTGCGTCTCGGCATGAAGCTGAACGATCTGGTGGAGATGGCCGGGGGCTTGATTTGCGCCCCGGCGAAGGTCGTTGTGGGCGGGCCCCTGATGGGGACGGCTATTTTTGATATCGACGTCCCCATTGTCAAAACGACGTCGGGCGTGCTGTTCCTCACGGAGGAGGAGGCGTATATCCCGCCGGAGAAAAACTGCATCCGCTGCGGCCAGTGCGTGGAGCATTGCCCCTCGGGCCTGATTCCGACGGAGCTGAACACGGATATCTTGCGGGAAAACGGGGAGATGTTTGTACGGCATAACGGCCTTGAATGCATCGAATGCGGAAGCTGCTCCTATGTGTGCCCGTCCAAAAGACGGCTCTCGCAGGCGATCCGCACGGTCAGAAGGGTCGAGCTTGCCAAGCGCGGAAGATAAAGGAAGGGTCATGCCGTGGGAAACCAAATGCTGACCGTGTCGTGCCGCCCCATATCTACGGCACGGATACCATCGTCAGGCGTATGCGCGATGTGCTTTTCGCGCTGGCGCCCGCTTTTGTGTACAGTATCTACTGCTATGGGCTGAAGGCGTTTTATGTGACGGCGGTTTCGGTGTTGTCCGCGGTGTTCGCCGAGGGTGTATTTCAAAAGATCAACGGAAGGGAAGTCACGGTGGGCGACCTCAGCGCCGTGATCACGGGCCTGCTGCTGGCCTTCAACCTGCCGCCGGACGTTCCGCTGTGGATTCCTGTCATTGGAAGCGCCTTTGCCATCGTCGCGGTCAAGCAGCTCTTCGGCGGCCTGGGCAACAATTTTGTCAATCCGGCCCTGGCGGCCCGGGCCTTTCTGCTGGCGTCGTTCCCCGCGCACATGACGCAGTGGGCGGCGCCCGACGCCGTGGCGGGCGCGACGTATCTGGCCCGCCTCAAGGGGGAATCGGGGTTTGTCCCGCAGGTGTCCGACTACTGGGCGCTCCTGTTCTGGAAAGAGGGAGGGTGCATCGGGGAGACGAGCGCGGCCGTCCTGATCCTCGGCGGACTGTACCTGATTGCCCGCAAGGTCGTCAACTGGCGGATTCCCGTGTTTTACATCGGCAGCTTTGCGCTGTTCGCGTTCCTCCTCGGGCGCGGGAGCTTTTTCTCGGGGGACGTGCTGTTTGAGGTTCTGTCGGGCGGTCTGCTGCTCGGGGCGTTCTTTATGGCCACGGATTACGCCACCTCGCCCATCACGCCCGGCGGCAAGATTCTCATGGGCGTCGGCTGCGGGTTTTTGACCGTCATCATCCGGTTTTACAGCGGGTATCCGGAGGGAGTCAGCTACGCGATTCTCATCATGAACCTCGCCGTCCCGCTGATCGACCAGTATATCAGACCGCGCGTTTACGGAAAAAGGAGGAGAGCGGCGTGAAACACATGATCAAGCCCGCGCTGGCCCTGTTTGCGGCGGCGGCGGTCATGACGGCGCTGCTCGGCCTGGTACACGCGCTCACCCTTGAGCCGATTGAAAATCAGCTCAAGAGGACGCGGGAAAGAATCAAACAGGAGATTTTGACCGGCGCGGACGTCTTTGAGGAGCTGGTCGTCGAGCCGTCCGGAAGCATTGTCAGGGTCTATGAGGCCTTTAACGGGGACGGTCCGGTCGGCTATTTGCTGGAGCTGTCTCCCGCGGGCTATTCGGGACAGATCGACCTGATGGTCGGGCTGTCGTCCGTCGACGGCACGGTCGCCGGTATGCGCGTCCTGAAGCACAGCGAGACGCCGGGGCTTGGCGCGCTTGCCGTCAAGGAGAGCTTTTACCGTCAATTCGACGGCAGGAAGCTCATTCCGCTGAGGGTCGTCAAGGGCGCCTCCGGCGAGGATGAGATTGACGCGATCACGGGCGCGACCGTCACGACGCAGGCCATTGCCGGCGCGGTCAACGAGGCGGTGGAATGGTACGGCGGCTATCATCCGGAGACGCGGCCTAACGGAGGTGGCCGGGATTGAAGTACGCCAAGCTGATCCGGAACGGAATCATCCATGAAAACCCTGTCTTTGTACAGCTGGTCGCCCTCTGCCCGCTGCTGGCCGTCACGACCTCGGCGGTCAACGCGGTGACTCTGGGGCTTTCCACGACCGCCGTACTGGTTTGCGCGTGCGTCGTGGTTTCGCTGCTGCGCAAGCTGATCCCCAACGAAATACGAATCGCGGCCTTCGTGCTGATTGTCGCGGGCTTTGTCACGATTGTTCAGCTTTTGATGGAGGCGTATTTGCCGCCGTCGATCAATGAGATGCTGGGGATCTTCATTCCGCTGATTGTCGTCAACTGCATCGTGTTCTCCCGCCTGGAGTCGTTCGCCTCGAAGAATACGGTTCTCCCCTCCGCCGCCGACGCGCTCGGCATGGGTCTGGGCTTTACCCTGGGCCTGTTGATCGTCGGCGTGATCCGCGAGTTTCTGGGCAGCGGCTCGGTGTTCGGCTTTGAGCTGCTGACGGACCCGTCCTCGCACATGCTGATTATGATTTTAGCGCCGGGGGCGTTCTTTACCCTCGGGACCGTCATTATGGTGAAAAATTATATCGGTACGCGGAGAGGGGGCTCCCGGCGGTGAACCTGTTTTTGATTGCCGTCGGGGCCGCGCTGATTAACAACTATGTCCTGACGCAGTTTCTGGGGATGTGCCCCTTTTTCGGAGTGTCCAAACGAATGAACACCGCGCTCGGCATGGGGCTGTCCGTGCTGTTCGTCATGACCTTTGCCTCTGCCATAACGCATCTGTTTTATCATTTTGTCTTGATACCGCTGGGCATGGCGTACCTCCAGACGGTCGCGTTTATCCTGATCATCGCCTCCGTCGTGCAGTTTGTGGAGGTGTATATGAAAAAGACGTTCCGCGCGCTGTACGCGGCGCTGGGCGTCTACCTGCCCATGATCACGACGAACTGCGTGATTTTCGGCGTGACGCTGATTAACATCGGCAACGACTACACGCTCCTTGAGACGATCGTCAACAGCGTCAGCGCCGGCGCCGGCTTTCTGCTCGCGCTGATTTTGCTGACGGCCGTCCGTGAAAAATACGACAACCATCCCGACGTCCCCCCGATTTTCCGGGGATTCCCGCTCGCCCTGTTCGCGGCCGGGCTGATGAGCATCGCGTTTATGGGATTTCGGGGCTTGATATAAAAGAGAGGTACGATCATGCTCAGAGAAATACTGCTGCCGATTCTCAGCATAGGCGGGCTGTCGCTTCTGTTCGGCGCGCTGCTGGGATTTTCGGCGAAAAAATTTGCCTTTAAGGCCGACGTCCGGGAGGAACAGATTAAGAACATCCTGCCCGGAATCAATTGCGGCGCCTGCGGCTTTCCCGGCTGCTCCGTCTTTGCCGAGGCCGTCGTCCGGAAGAAGGCGGGGTATGAGGGCTGTCCTCCCGGCGGTTCCGCGGCGGCCCTGGAAATTGCGAGGATTATGGGTATCGACCCGTGCGTGACGGCCCGGAAGGCCGCCTTTATCAAATGCAACGGGAAAGAGGACTGCGTAAAGAGAAATTATGTCTATGACGGGCCCAAGAGCTGCGTGGCCGCGTCTCAGCTGGCTACCGGCGGCAACAAATCGTGCGCGTACAGCTGTATAGGCCTGGAAAGCTGTAAAAACGCCTGCCCGTTTGACGCGATTCTCATTAAGGACAGCATTGCCGAGGTTGATGTGAAAAAATGCACCGCCTGCGGGAAGTGCATCGAGGTCTGCCCGAAGCATCTGATCGAGCTTGTCCCCGTCCAGAGCCGGGTCCGCGTCCTGTGCAACTCCAAGGATACGGGACTGCTGGTGCGGGCCAACTGCCGCGCCGGCTGCATCGGGTGCAGGATATGCCAGAAGGACTGCCCCGCGGGGGCCGTCACGGTCGAGGACAACCTGGCCCGGATTGACTATGAGAAATGTACGCTGTGCCTGATCTGCGCGGGCAAATGCCCGACCAAGTCGATCAAGCGGATGCCGTAAAGGGGCGCGTGTATGAACCGGGTCATTTTTGAGAGCGTCCTGGACGGCGTGTTCGTGGACCGGATCATCCGGGACAACGAGTTTTCCATGCCGTCGATGCACTTCCACCCGGAGTATGAGATTTATTACCTGCTCGACGGCGCGCGCTATTATTTTATTGAGAACAAGACGTATCCCATCAACAAGGGCAGCCTTGTGCTGGTTGACGCCATGCAGATACACAGGACGAGCGCGTCCGGCAAGGCGGCGCACGACCGCTTTTTGATTGAACTGGCCGAGGAGCCGTTTTCCAGCTGCCTGTCCGAGTTTTGCGGCCTCAAGCCGGGCGGCTTTTTCGCGGAACACGCGGGCGTGTGGACGCTGGACGCGGACGGGCAGCGGACCGTCGAGGGGCTGCTGGGCGCGATTGCGGACGAGTGCAGGGGGCAGAAGGCGTACCACCAAAACCTTGTGATGATGAAAATCGCGGAGCTGCTGCTGTTCGTCGCCCGGCTGAAGGCCGGCGGCCGCGCGGGGCCGGGCGCGTCGCTGTCCCGCACGACCAAGCATATCCAGGTCCACGGCGTCACGGAGTATATCTCGGAGCATTACAACCAGTCCCTGTCGCTGGACGAGATTTGCCGGCGGTTTTACGTCAGCAAGAGCTACCTTTGCCGTATCTTCAAGGAGGTTACGGGCTTTACCGTCTATGAATACATCCACATGCGCCGCGTGAAGCACGCGCAGGAGCTGCTGGAAAACAGCGATGTGAGCGTCGCGCAAATCGCCGCCTTGCTCGGCTACGGCACGGTGACGCATTTTGAGCGGATGTTTCGCAAGTACACGGAAACCACGCCGCTGAAATACCGGAAAAAAATGCGTCTGATTCGCCAGAGAGCCAGGGAACGCAAGGCGGAGAAGGATTTGGCCAAGCAGGGAATCGACGGCGCTGAAAATCTTTGACGGGGGAGCGGAACGGGCATCGCGCCGCGTTTACCCCACCGCACACACCGTAGGGCGCGATGCCCACATCGCGCCGTGTTTGCCCCACCGCACACACCGTAAGGGACGCAGACCTCGGCGTCCTGCAGGGTTATCTGCAAACTTCGGGGAACGGGTTTTCACCGTTTGCCCGTCCGGCTGTTGGTTTGGGTAGTGTTCAGGCATTCCCGGGGGAGGTCTCCCCCGGACCCCCCACTGGGGGACTTGGCAGTCCCCCAGCCCCTCTCGCGGGTAATACGGGGGTTTTGTTTGCGGGAAGGCACTACTGTTTACCG
>Ga0099364_10006301_pt1 | contig 17324 bp, 29 predicted proteins | sample TergutTh196P3_FD_73070 | JGI IMG/M metagenome (GOLD analysis project Ga0099364, IMG submission 73070) | Microcerotermes parvus P3 segment gut microbial communities from Pointe-Noire, Republic of the Congo - Th196 P3 | ecosystem: Host-associated > Arthropoda: Insects > Digestive system > Gut ... | reverse complement strand
AGCCCTTTCCGCCAAAAGAAGGCAAAAGAGCCGGATGGATGTTTATAATCTTGTTTTCAAAATGCTCAAGAACGCTTTCTGGAATTTTTCGCATGTAACCAGACATAACAACCAAATCGGGGGAATCGCTTTGCAAAATGGAAAGTAGATTATCGCCTTCAATAAGACGAACTGGAACTTCGTATTTGTTTGCAACTTCTGCAACTTTGCTGCCTGCAAATGTTACAAGGCTTATGCACTTGGCGTTTAGCTCTCCCGAAACTATCCGTTTCATAATAGCTTCAAAATTACTGCCTGTTTTGGCAGAAAGCATTGAGAATTTGAGCATTGGCTTTTTTTTACCAGTTTTCGCCTAAAATTTCAAAATAGGCCTGCGGGTGCAAGCATGCTGGGCACAATTTTGGAGCTTCGGTTGCTTCGTGTAGGTAGCCGCAGTTTAAGCAGCGCCAAACAATTTTGCCGTCTCTTTTGAACACCTTGCCGTCTTTTAGGTTGTTGAATAAATCGCGGTAGCGTTTTTCGTGCTGTTTTTCTGCATCGGCAATGCGTTCAAAACAAGTAGCAACATCACTAAAGCCTTCTTCTTTGGCGATTTTTGCAAATTTGGGGTAAATATCGCTCCATTCTTCGTTTTCGCCGTTTGCCGCAGCTTCTAGGTTTTCCAGTGTTGAACCTGTGGTGCCGGCAGGGTAAGATGCAGTTATTTCTACACAACCACCCTGCAAAAAGCTCCAAAAGCGTTTTGCATGTTCTTTTTCTTGGTTGGCAGTTTCTTCAAAAATGGAGGCTATTTGCATTAAGCCTTCCTTTCTGGCAACGCCTGCCCAGAATGTGTAGCGATTACGGGCCTGTGATTCACCTGCAAACGCAGTGAGCAAATTTTTCTCCGTTTGCGTTCCTTTAATATCTTTGGACATAATAGGTCTCCTAAGTTTTTTATGAAGATAAAAATAGTAAAATTCCTCATTGAAATACAGAAAAAAATCAAAAAAATGCAAAAAAGTAAAAAAAATGCCTTTACACCCTTGACAAAATCTTTTTTATTTTCTATATTTAATTCTCCAATTTGCACAACCCTGCGCATTTTGGTAAAAAATAGCTGCCGAAGTAGCTCAGCTGGTAGAGCAGCTGATTTGTAATCAGCCGGTCGTAGGTTCAAGTCCTATCTTCGGCTGAGTGAGTTTTTGGGTGGATGCCCGAGTGGTTAAAGGGGACGGACTGTAAATCCGTTGGCTTACGCCTACAGTGGTTCGAAACCACTTCCACCCATCCGCCCAGGTAGCTCAGGGGTAGAGCACTTCCTTGGTAAGGAAGAGGTCACGGGTTCAATTCCCGTTCTGGGCTTTAAAATTTAAGGTCCGGCTCGTTTTGCCAAAACGAACCGGATAGTATTGTAACTTGTTTGGAGAATGAGCTATGGCAAAACAGAAATTTGAGCGCAACAAGCCTCACTGCAATATCGGCACCGTCGGTCATGTTGACCACGGCAAAACGACCCTCACGGCCGCCATCTGCACAATTTTGGCCTCCAAAGGCCTCGGCTCGGCAAAGAAATACGACGAGATTGACAACGCCCCAGAAGAAAAGGCGCGAGGCATCACCATCAACACTTCGCATGTCGAATACGAGACCGAGAACCGGCACTATGCGCATGTGGACTGCCCAGGCCACGCAGACTATGTCAAAAATATGATTACAGGAGCCGCCCAGATGGACGGCGCAATCCTCGTGGTGTCCGCCACCGACGGGCCAATGCCACAGACAAGAGAGCACATACTGCTTGCCCGACAGGTGGGCGTGCCAGCAATAGTCGTGTTCATGAACAAGGTGGACATGATGGCAGGCGAAGAAGAATTGCTCGAGCTGGTCGAGATGGACATACGCGAATTGCTCTCCAAATACGAATTTCCCGGCGACGACACCCCCATAGTCAAAGGCTCCGCGCTCAAGGCTCTCGAGGGCGACGCCAAATACACCGAAGGAGTCATGGAACTTATGAAGGCCTGCGACGAGTTCATCCCGCTCCCCAAGCGCGATGTTGACCGTCCCTTCCTCATGCCAATCGAAGATGTTTTCTCCATCTCTGGCCGTGGCACTGTCGCCACGGGCAGGATAGAGCGCGGCAAGGTTGCCGTAGGCGACAAGATTCAGCGCGTCGGCTTCGGGGACACCAAAGAGTTCACCGTCACCGGCGTTGAAATGTTCCGCAAGCTTCTTGACGACGCCCAGGCAGGCGACAATGTCGGCTTGCTCCTCCGCGGCGCAGAGAAGACTGATGTTGAGCGCGGTCAGGTTCTTGCTGCTCCCGGCTCCATCAGCCCCCACACCAATTTCAAGGCTCAGATTTATGTCTTGACCAAGGAAGAGGGTGGCCGCCACACGAATTTCGCGGACGGCTACCGTCCTCAGTTCTACTTCCGCACCACGGACGTTACTGGTTCTATCAAATTGCCCGAGGGCGTAGAGCTTGTTATGCCCGGTGACAATATCGGCATTGAGGTTGAGCTAATCTCCGCCGTTGCCATGGACAAGGACCTGCGCTTCGCTATCCGCGAGGGCGGAAGAACGGTTGGCGCGGGCGCTGTTGTAGAAGTTATTAAATAAGAGGTTAAATTAGTGTCTACTGTTTCAGAAAAATCTGTTCGCAAAGGAAAAGTGCAAGGCGCAATTCGAAGAGAAAAGCCTGTTCGCTTTCGCCTTTGCTCTTTTGACCATCGTTTGCTAGACCAAGTATCTTCAAAATTGGTAAAAATAGCGAGAGATATGGGCGCCAGAGTATCAGGTCCCATACCGCTGCCCGTAAAAATTCAAAAATACACAGTTTTGCGCGGGCCGCACGTAGATAAAACCTCTCGCGAGCAGTTTGAATCCAGAACACATAAAAGATTAATTGACATGTACAGTCTTTCACCGCAAGCAACGGATGCTTTGTCTAAAATAGACATTCCATCTGGCGTAGAAATAGACGTAAAGTCCATGTGAGGCAAATAGTTTAAGGAATTGTTTTTGTATGAACGGAATACTTGCAAAAAAATTGGGCATGACCCGAATCTTTACCGAAGACGGAGATTCAGTTCCCGTTACGGTGCTAGAAGCGGGCCCTTGCACCGTTGTTCTTCACAGAACAAAAGAAAGAGACGGCTATACTGCAGTTCAGGTGGCTTTTGGCGAACAGAAAGTTCAAAGAACAACAAAGTCATACGCTATGCAGTTCAAGCACCTTGTGCCTGAATTGGAAAAGGCCGCCGAAAACAAACCTTGGGAAAGCCCAAGAGGAGTTCAGGTGCCTCGCTATCTCTGCGAATTTGATGCAGAAGATGTTGCTGCATGGCCGGTCGGCAAAAAATACGATGCCTCCATATTCAAAGAAACCGAACTTATAAAAGTTTCTGGCGTTTCCAAAGGGCATGGCTTTTCTGGCACCATCAAACGCTGGGGTTTCCACAGAGGTCCCGAAAGCCACGGCACCCACAATATTCGCGAACCGGGCTCCATAGGCGCTCACTCATACCCAGGCAGAGTATTCCCCGGCAAAAAGATGCCTGGCCGTTTTGGAAACAAGAACGTAACTATAAAGAATATTCAAATAGAGAAAATTGATATTGAACGTAATTTAATATTTGTGCGCGGTGCGGTGCCTGGTCCTAAAAACGGCATAATCGTAGTGAGGAAAGGCTAATGTCTAATGCAAAATTATACGCATCCAGTGGCGAATTTAAGTCAGAAATAGAGCTTCCAGTTGAGTTTTTTGGCATAGAGCCAAACGAAATTGCTATTTACTTAGCCGTAAAAGCCATTTTGAACAACCGCAGGCAAGGAACTGCTCATTCCAAAAGCAAATCAGAAATCAGCGGCGGAACTCGCAAACCTTGGAAACAAAAGGGAACAGGCCAAGCTCGCGCTGGCCAGAACACATCTCCTGTTTGGGTTCGCGGCAACAAAGCCCATGGTCCAAAAAAACACAAATACTTTGAAAAAGTGAATAAAAAAGTAAAAAGACTGGCTTTCCGCTCTGCGCTTTCTAGCAGGGCAAAAGAGAGCCGCATAGGGCTTTTTGAGAAATTTGATTTTTCTTCGCCAAAAACAAAGGATTTTTTGGCAGTAGCAGGCAAGGCTGGGTTTGAGCAGAAAAACGTGCTGTTTTTGGCTACCCCAGAAGAACGCAATTTAATCCGCTCTTTAACAAACGTGCCTTGGGCGCGCTGGGCTTGGATTAAAGATGTAAATACCTACGATGTTATGCGCGCGCGCTTTATACTCATGTCTCAAGACGCTTTGAAATTACTGACTGGAGGCCTAAGATGAAAGAAGCATATCAAGTTTTGATTTCGCCCCATATCACAGACAAAACTGTTAAAAAAAGCTATGACCGTTTGAACGATGCTTACACTTATGTGTTTCGCGTTGCTCTAAAGGTTAATAAATTTGAAATAAAAAAGGCGATTGAGAGTTATTTTGGCGTTCAGGTAAGCAATGTGAACACATTGATTATGCGTGGCAAAGTAAAGCGCGCCCAGCTGAGAACCAAAATAACCACAGGCAAATTGCCTAATTGGAAAAAAGCATACGTTAAACTGAAACCCGGTCAAAAAATATCCGAGTTTGAAGGAATGGGTTAAGAGGAATTATTATGGGAATAAAAAGTTACAAGCCAACCACTCCTACTTTGCGCTACAAGCAAATTAGCACAAAAGAAGAGGTTACAGCAGAAAAGCCCTATAAGCCGCTTACCGTTGGCATAAAAAGAAGTTCAGGCCGCGATAACCAAGGCCACATTTCAGTTCGTCGCCGCGGCGGTGGCCATAAAAGGCGTTATCGTATCATAGATTTCCAAAGAAAATCCTTAACAGGCATGACCTGCAAAATAGAAACAATTGAATACGATCCAAACCGCTCCGCTTACATTGCGCTTGTTAAATACGCAAATGGAAGCAGAGCCTATATTTTGGCTCCTCATGGGATAAAAGTAGGCGATCAGCTTGTTTCTGGCCCCGGCGCAGAATATAAGGTAGGCAACACAATGCCGCTCAAAAACATACCATTGAATGCGCAAATCCATAATATTGAATTGAAACCAGGCCGTGGCGGTCAATTGGCTCGCTCTGCGGGCACATCTGCGGAATTGGTTGCAAAAGATGAAAAGTATTGCCAAGTTCGCTTGCCTTCTGGCGAAGTTCGCTTGATTTTGGCTACTTGCCTTGCTACCATCGGGCAAATATCCAATACAGACCACAATAACGAAGTTTCCGGTTCTGCCGGTCGCAGTCGCTGGCTAGGCATTCGCCCGTCCGTGCGCGGCGTGGTTATGAATCCGGTAGATCACCCTCTTGGCGGCGGCGAAGGCCGCACCTCTGGTGGTCGCCACCCATGTTCTCCCTGGGGCAAAAACTCCAAGGGCAAGAAAACCCGCAACAATAAACGTACCGATAAAATGATAGTACGCCACCGTCAGAAGAAGAGGTAATGGTTAATGTCAAGATCTTTAAAAAAAGGAGCATTTGTTGACACTTCGGTTTTGAAGAAAACCCAAGAAATGATTGCATCCGGCAAAAAACAAGCCATTAAAACATGGTCGCGCCGTTCCACTATAGTTCCGGATATGGTAGGCTTAACATTCTCCGTTTACAACGGCAGAAAATTTATACCCGTATATGTTTCCGAAAATATGGTTGGGCACAAGCTTGGAGAATTTTCCCCCACTCGCGAATTTAAGGGGCACCGCAAGGATGAGAAATCCGGAGGTAAAAAATGAGCGAAAAAGTAAAAACAAAGCAGATTTTGGTTAATGTTGCCGTTGGCGTGTCCATCTTGGAAAACGAAGATGCAACTGACATTTGCTATGGCGTAGCCAAATTGACCAATGTTCGCTACGGCGTGCTGAAAATGCGCCGCTTGCTTAATATTTTGCGGAGCGGTTCAGTTGAAAGAGCATTTGGCATCCTTTCGGTTATGCGCACCAAATTAAAAGGCGCTCCCATAGTTGAAAAAACTTTGAAGACCGCTATAAACAATTATAATCAGGCTCGCGCCAAAAAAGGCGGAACCGCCAAGGCGGCGAGCGAGTTAAAGATACGCGCTATTTTCGCAGACGGAGGTCCCATTATAAAAAGAGCAAGGCCTCGCTCACACGGAAGAGCGTTCCCTATTCACAAGTCACTGTCTCACCTTACAGTGGTAGTTTCGGACTAGTCGGAGTTATTAATGGGTCAAAAAACACATCCAAACGGTTTGCGCTTAGGAATCATCAAAACATGGGATTCCCAATGGTTTGTTGAGAAAAAAAGGGATTTTTCAAAATTCATTCTCAACGATATACAGGTTCGCCGTTATTTATCCAAAAGATTTGAAGGCGCGCAAATTTCCAAAATAGAAATTCGCCGCACAAAGAACACCGTAGAGGTTTTAATCCACACTGCGCGCCCAGGCGTTATAATTGGCCGCAAAGGCGAGGTTGTAGACGGCTTGAAAGAAGAATTGAAAATTGTGACCAAAAAAGATGTCCATATTGAGATAGTGGAAATTAAAAGAGGCGAAACAGATGCCAAGCTGGTAGCAGAAAACATTGCCCGCCAGCTGGAAAAACGCGTAACGGGCCGCAGAGCCATGAAGCGCGCCATTCAAAATGCCATGCGTTTTGGCGTTGAGGGCATCCGTATTCAAATAGGCGGTCGTTTGGGTGGAGCAGAAATTGCCCGCGTTGAGAAATACGCTGAGGGCAGAGTTCCGCTGCACACACTTCGCGCTGATATTGACTATGCCACCGCTACCGCAAAAACTCTTTACGGCACCAATGGCGTAAAAGTCTGGATTATGCACGGAGAAAAACTTCGCAAAGGGGATTTTGCCTCTAACGAACCAAAAAGGATTTAATTTATGCTTAGCCCAAAGAAAACAAAATTCCGTAAAATGATGAAAGGCCGCATGAAAGGCGTTGCCACCAGCGGCGATTATATTGCCTTTGGCAATTTTGGCATCCAGGCTCTTGAGCAATGCTGGCTAACGGCTCGCCAAATAGAGGCTGCCCGTATTTGCATGACTCGCAAAATCAAAAGAGGCGGTCGCGTTTGGATCCGCGTGTTTCCAGACAAGCCCGTTTCTAAAAAGCCTGCCGAAACCCGTATGGGAAAGGGCAAGGGTGCTCCGGAATTTTGGGCAGCTGTAGTGCTGCCTGGCCGCATTTTGTTTGAGATGGCTGGCGTAGAAAGAAATCTTGCCATAGAGGCTTTGAGCGGAGCTGCTCAAAAGCTGCCTATAAAAGTTAAAATTGTTGAGGCTTCGGAGATATAATGAAACACAAAGAGAAAATGAAAGAGATGAACGCTTTAAGCGACGAGCAGCTCAAAGAAAGACTCAAAGACTTGGGCCTCAATTTGCTTAAAACCCGTTTTGAATTGAAAACTGGCCATGTGGACAATCCGAATATTATACGCGAAATTCGCAAAGACATAGCCAGAGTGAAAACGATAGCCACAGCCAGGAGAAAAAAATGAGTGAAGAAATGAGCAAAGAGAAGAGCGAAGAAAGAAATCGCCGCAAAGTCAGGCTGGGCGTTGTATTTTCTGACAAGATGGAAAAAACCATCACGGTTGTCGTTGAAAATCGCAAACGTCACCCTGTTTACAATAAAATTATGACTACCAGCAAAAAATTCAAAGCCCACGATGAAAAAAACGAGGCAAAAAAAGGCGATTTGGTAGAAATAATGGAAACAAGACCTCTATCTGCAACCAAGCGCTGGCGTTTGGTGCGAATAGTGGAGAAAAAGAAATAGTTTTTTTGGAGTAAGGCTTTATGATTCAAGAAGAAACCAGACTAGTCGTGGCCGACAACAGCGGAGCCAAGGAAGTCGCCTGCATCCGAGTGCTGGGTGGTTCAAACACCCGTTATGCGCGCATTGGAGATAAAATTGTAGTGAGCGTGAAAGATGCCATTCCGCAGAGCAAGGTGAAAAAAGGTTCCGTTGCTCATGCCGTGGTGGTTCGCACTCGCAAAGAGTTTGGCCGCAAAGACGGCAGCTTCATTCGTTTTTCCGACAATGCTGCGGTTCTCATAAACAAAGATGGAGAACCGCGCGGCACTCGTATTTTTGGCCCTGTAGCCCGTGAGCTTCGCGACCGCAAATACATGAAGATTATATCTTTAGCTCCCGAGGTACTGTAATGCCAGCAATAAAAAAGAATGATGAAGTTTTAGTTATATCCGGTGAATACAAAGGAAAAAAGGGCATTGTGCTCAAGGTTTTTCCGGATTTGAACAAGGTTTTGGTAAATGGCGTAAATGTGCGCAAAAAGCACGAAAAGCCCAATAAAACAAACCAGAACGGCGGTATTGTTGAAAAAGAAATGCCTATAGCCATCTCTAATGTTATGCTTTTGGAAGGCGGAGTTCCCGTTCGCACAAAAAGAGTGCGGGAGCCAGGCAAAAAAAGCATTAGGGTTAGCGTTAAAACAGGCAAGGCAATTTGAGGATTTGCAAAATGAGCATATTGAAAGAAATTTATAAAAAAGAAGCAGTGCCTGCCTTGCAGAAACGTTTTAACTATAAAAACGTGATGCAGGTTCCGCGCTTGCGAAAGATAGTGCTTAACATAGCGCTTGGCCACGAGAAAATAAACAAAGACCGCAAAATAGTGGATGAGGCGGCAAATATCCTCACTATTATCACTGGTCAAAAAGCCGTGGTTACAAAAGCTAAGAATGCCATAGCCAACTTCAAGTTGCGCGAGGGCATGAACATTGGCGCAAAGGTTACGCTGAACGGCGAAAACATGTGGGATTTTCTTTACCGCTTTATAAACGTGGCTTTGCCCCGAGTTCGCGATTTTCGCGGCATTCCGCAGCGTGGTTTTGACGGGTGCGGCAACTACTCAATGGGCATAAAAGAGCAAACCGTTTTTGTGGAAGTGGATATAGAAAAGGTTACCCAAACTCTGGGAATGGATGTTATTTTTGTGACTTCGGCAAAAACAGATGAAGAAGGCCGCGCGCTTTTGGAGACTTTGGGTTTGCCGTTCCGCAAACAGCAAGAAACTAAACCGGGTGAAAAACAATAGGAAAATTTTATGGCAAGCAAGAGAATGATTGAAAAATGCAAGAGAACGCCCAAGTTTGGCGTTCGCGTTTATAACCGCTGCAACCGTTGCGGCCGCCCGCATGCTTTTATGCGCCGTTTTGGGCTTTGCCGTATATGTTTCCGCGAAATGGCACTCGCCGGCGAAATACCCGGCATAACCAAATCGTCTTGGTAGGAGAAGAATATGTCAGGAATCACAGATCCAATAGCCGATATGCTCACTCGCATACGCAATGCTTCTACCGCAAGATTGCCCGTGGTAGACGTGCCTTGCAGCAACTTGAAGCAGGAGATTGCAAGGGTGCTAAAAGAAAAAGGCTTTATTAAAAAATATGTTGTTGTTGAAGATGGAAAGCAAGGCATAATAAAAGTGCTGCTTCGCTACACAAATGGCGTTTCGGCAATTCAGGGAATACAGCGCGTTAGCCGTCCGGGTCTCCGCCGCTACTCAAATGCAGAAAAGCTGCCAAGAGTGCTCAACGGGCTTGGATATGCCATTCTTTCAACTTCTCAAGGTGTAATGACAGATCACGAAGCTCGCAAACAGAATGTTGGCGGCGAAGTTCTCTGCAAGGTTTGGTAGGTAAAAGATGTCTAGAATAGGAAAAAAAATAATTACCATTCCAGAAAAGGTTGAAGTTGTAATTGAAGGCCAAATGGTTAGCGTTAAAGGTCCGAAAGGCACGCTTTCCCATACTCTTCACGAAGTTGTTTCCATTGAAAAAACCTCCGAAGGCTTGGAAATAAAAAGACCGGACGACCAGAAATTTTCACGCTCAATTCATGGCACAAGCCGTGCTTTGGTTGCGAACATGCTAGAAGGCGTTAGCAAAGGGTTCCAAAAAACCCTTGAAATTGTTGGCGTTGGCTATCGCGCAGAGCAGAAAGGCAAAGATTTGAATTTAGTGCTTGGTTTTTCACATCCAGTAGAATACAAGGCTCCGGATGGCATTGAGCTGAAAGCCAGCGACGACAAGCTGAAAATAACGGTCAGCGGTATAGATAAACAGAAAGTTGGCCAGGTTGCCGCGGAAATACGCAAATACCGCAGGCCAGAACCTTACAAAGGCAAAGGCATTCGCTACTCTGGCGAGTATATTTTGCGCAAACAGGGCAAAAAGACAGGGAAGTAATTATGTATGATGTAGCTAAAAAAAGATTGGATTCAAGGCTTGCTCGCCATTCTAGAGTGCGCAAAAAAATTTCTGGCACAACGGAGCGTCCGCGTTTGGTTGTGCGCCGCACTCTTAAAAATATGATTGCGCAGATTATAGACGATGTTAAGCACGTCTCAATACTGCAGCTATCCACTGGCTCAAAAGAGTTTCAGGGCGAGTTTGGCAAGCTGGCAAAAACTGAGCAGAGTCGCAAATTGGGCGCAAAGCTCGCCGAAGCCGCAAAAGCCAAAGGCATTGAAGCCGTGGTTTTTGATCGCGGAGGCTATATTTACCATGGTCGTGTGCAGGCTCTCGCAGAGAGCATGCGTGAAAGCGGAATTAAATTTTAACCGAAGGTGCTATTTTGGAAAAAGATACTCAATACTCGGAATTTGAAGAAAAAACGGTAGCCGTTAATCGCTGTGCAAAGGTGGTTAAGGGTGGTCGTCGTTTTTCTCTGAGCGCGCTTGTTGTTGTTGGCAATCGCAATGGAAAAATTGGCGTTGGAATAGGCAAAGCAAAAGAAAGCGCAGAAGCAGTTCGCAAAGCAAGCGACAGTGCGCGCCGCAGCCTTGTGGAAATCAGCCTTAACAATGGCACAATACCACACGAAGTCATGGTAAAATTCGGCGCAACTAAAATGCTGCTGATGCCAGCTGCTCCAGGTACTGGAGTTATAGCGAGCGCGGCAGCGCGAGCAGTTTTGGAGCTTGCCGGCGTTCACAATATTTTGACTAAAACTTATGGCTCTTCTAACCCGCACACCGTTGTTCGCGCTTGCATTCAGGGTTTAGCGATTCAGAAAAGCAAAAGGCAGTTCGCTGCTTTGCGCGGGGAGGCTTAAATGTCTAAACAAAACGCAAATCAAAAAATTGTAACAGAGCAGCTTAAAGCTATAGAGGCTTTGCGTGGCAAAAAAATTGCAGTTACGCAAGTTGTAAGCGCTATTCGCTCATTGCCGGTTCACAAAGTTAATTTAAAAGCTTTGGGTTTAAACGGCATAAACAAGAAAAAGGAGCATTTGCTAAGTCCTCAGATAGAGGGAATGCTTCGCAAGGTTATTCACATGATTAAAATTTCAGAGGTGTCATAATGTTGTCTTTGAATAATATAAATCCAGGCAAAGCAAAAGCCAAGGGCAGAAAAAGAATTGGCCGCGGTCCAGGCTCTGGTTGGGGAACAACCGCGGGTCGCGGGCAAAAAGGCGCTGGGGCGCGCAAAAGCGCCAAAGCTGGCAAAGTTGCTTTTGAGGGCGGTCAAATGCCAATTCATCGCCGTTTGCCAAAACGCGGATTTAAAAGCAAGTTCCCAAAAGATACGCAGATTGTAAATTTGGCAAAGCTGGAAAAAGCCGTGGGAACAGCGCAGTTTGATGCCGTTGTTCTTTTTGATCTTGGCTTTATTCGCAATGTGTCAAAGCCTGTTAAGGTTTTGGGCAATGGAAAGCTCACAAGAGCTGTGGAAGTTAAAGTTCATGCCGTTAGCGAAAGCGCAAAAAAAGCCATTGAAGCTGCCGGCGGAAAAATTGAAATTATTGCGGTGAAATAAGAATGGAAGCACTGAAAAAAGCCATAGACGCCTTTGCGAATGCCTTTAGGGTAGAAGACCTGCGTAAAAAGCTGCTCTTTACGCTTGGCGTTTTGATAATTTATCGCATTGGCGCTCACATAAGCATTCCGGGCGTGGATCCAACTCGCTTGGCAAGCTTTTTTGCTCAAAATTCAGATAATCTTTTTGGGCTTTACGACACCTTCACAGGTGGCGCATTTGCCAGAGCAACCGTATTTGCGCTTGGCATTATGCCATATATCAGCGCAAGCATTATAATTCAAATTATGGGAGCGGTAATTCCGCAAATCCGCTTGCTTCAAAAAGAGGGTCAAGAGGGGAGAGCAAAGCTAAATCAATGGACAAGATATTTTACCGTGATACTTGCCACCGTGCAGGGCATAGGCATTTCTGGCTGGCTTTCCAGCCTTCAGGTTAATATGGGCGGAATGCAGGGAGTTTCCGTTCTGCTAGACGATTTTGCAACCGGCACAGGCAACTTGGGCTTCCGTTTCTTAACCGTTTTGACAATGACCACCGGAACAATATTCTTGATGTATTTGGGTGAGCAAATTACCAGCCGAGGCGTTGGCAACGGAATTTCCCTAATCATTTTTTCAGGTATTGTTGGCGGGCTTCCGCGCGCTATGTTCATGGAATATGAGCAGTTTGCAGCTGGCAACCAGCCATTGATGATAGAAATATTCATAATCGCTTTGGTTATAGCAATAGTAGGCTTTATTGTGTTCATTGAAACCGCTAACCGCCGCATTCCGCTGCAAAGCCCAAAGCGGGTTGTGGGGCGCAAGGTTATGGGCGGGCAAAGCAGCTACCTGCCGTTCAAGGTCAATACCGCTGGCGTTATTCCTGTTATTTTCGCTTCTTCCATTATGTTTGTGCCGGCAATGTTCGCATCTTGGTTCCCAAACACTGGCTGGGTAGAAGGATTTGCAGGGGCATTTTTGCCTGGTCGCATAACTTACAGCGTTATTTTCGCCTTGCTCATAATATTCTTTACCTATTTTTACACCGCTATCCAATACAATCCAAGCGACATTGCAGATAACTTGAAAAAATCAGGCGGCTTTATCCCAGGCGTTCGCCCAGGTCGCAAAACCGCTGAATACATAGATAATATTTTAACCCGCATCACTTTGCCTGGAGCTATATTCCTTGCAACAATAAGCGTGGGACCATTGCATTTGAAAGAAGCTTTGAATATGTCTTTTTATATAGGCGGAACATCTGTTTTAATTGTGGTGGGCGTTGCTCTAGACACTTTGAGGCAGATAGAAGCGCAGTTGCATACCAAGAATTATGAGGGTTTCCTCAAACACGGCCGTATTCGCGGCAGGACGGCATCTTAGTGGCAAAAGAAGAAGGCATACAGGTAGAAGGCTCGGTTGCCGAGGTGCTTGGGAACGATTTGTTTCGGGTTTCATTGGATAACGGCCACGAGGTTTTGGCACACCTTTCCGGAAAAATGCGTAAGAATTTCATACGCATTCTGCTTTCCGATAGGGTAACAGTTGAACTAACGCCCTACGATTTAAAGCGTGGGCGTATAACATATAGGTTTAAATAACTGCAGGAAAAGGAAGAATTATGAAAGTCAGAGCATCACTTAAAGCCCGTTGCGAATCGTGCAAAATAGTTCGCCGCAAAGGCATTTTACGCGTTATTTGCAACAAGAACCCCCGTCACAAACAGAAGCAGGGGTAAAGGAGAATTATGGCTAGAATCGCTGGTATAGATTTGCCCAAAAAGAAAAGCGTGGAATACGGCTTAACCGCCATATTCGGCGTGGGTTTGCACACTTCTCGCGAAGTTTGCGAAAAACTGGGAATTGACAAAAACAAAAAGGTAGACACCTTAACCGAAGAAGAGCAAGGCAAAATACGCCGCATGCTTGAAGAGGAATACAAGGTGGAAGGCCAATTGAGAGCCGAGATAACCTTGAACATAAAACGTTTGCAGGATATTGGCAGCTATCGCGGTTTGAGGCATCGCAAGGGATTGCCTGTGAGAGGCCAGCGCACGCGCACAAATGCCCGCACCCGCAAAGGTCCAAAGAAAACTGTGGCTAACAAGAAGAAGTAAGGAGTAGCAAGTGTCAGAAGAAGTTAAAGAAGAAAAAGCTGCGCCTGCAGCGCCTGCAGCACCCGCAGAAACGGTGGCTGTTGAAGAAGTTAAGGTTAAAAAAGGCAAAAAGCGCATAGATGTTCAAGGCGTGGCGCATATATATGCCTCTTTTAACAATACCATTATTTCCATAACGGATGCCAGAGGAAATTTGGTAGCTGGCAATTCCCCGGGCCGCTCTGGCTACAAAGGCAGCAAAAAAAGCACGCCTTATGCAGCGCAGGTTGCTTCGGAAGCGGCTGCTACCCATGCCTTTAGCCTTGGCATGCGCAAGGTTACGGTTCGCATCAAGGGCGCAGGTCCAGCTCGCGAGTCGGCTGTTCGCGCGCTCAAAAACGCCGGTTTGGAAGTGCTGTCCATTTTGGATGTTACTGGTATTCCGCACAACGGATGCCGTCCTAAAAAGAGAAGAAGAATTTAAAAGGAGATGAGTATGGTGTGGAAATCCCTAAAAATGCCCCGGAATTTTCAGAAAACGGAAGTCTCTGAGAATGGCCGTCGCGCAAAATTTGAAATAGAGGCTTTGGAACGCGGCTGGGGAACAACAATTGGAAATGCTCTTCGCAGAACTTTGTTGTCATCTATTCAAGGCGCAGCCATTGTGTCTGTTAAAATAGACAAGGTTCAAAAAGAGTATGCCAGCATTGCGGGCGTTAGAGAAGATGTAACAGACATCATTCTTAATCTCAAGGCTATTCACCTCAAGCTTTTGAGCGATAAAGATGAAACTTTGCGTTTGGATGTTTCTGGCGAAGGCGAGGTCACAGCGGCGAACATAGATCAAAATCCGGCTGTTGTTATTCTCAATCCGGAGGCTCATATAGCAACCCTAACCGGGAATGCTTCTCTTTGCATAGAGATGAGAGTTGCTCCGGGCCGCGGCTATATTCCAGCAGACGATCCTGATCGCAGAAGGTCTGCGGAAAATGCTCCGGTTGGCGAAATTTTGATAGACGCTAATTTCAATCCCGTTTTGAATGTGGCAATGGTTGTTTCTGATACTCGCGTTGAAGAGCGCACAGATTTTAACCGCTTGGAGTTGGATATTACCACAAATGGCAGCATAGATCCGGAAGATGCTTTGGCGTATGCGGCTAAGCTTTTGGTTGATCATTTGGAAATGTTCATAAACTTTGAAGGCGATTTAGACAGCGCAGAAGATTTGAGCGGTTCCACTGATTACCATGCTATTGCTCAGAAATTGCTGCTAAGAGTAGAAGATCTTGAGCTATCCGTCCGTTCCAGCAACTGCTTGAGGCAGGCTGGAATCAACACGATAGCGGATTTGGTTCGCAACAAGGAAGTTGATATGCTAAAGCACAAGAATTTTGGCAGAAAATCTTTGGTTGAGCTGAATGATTTGCTATCTTCTATGGAACTCAGTTTTGGCATGGATGTTGATGCCTACTTAAAAGAAGGAATATCAGAATGAGACACGGCGTAAAAGTAAAGAAATGGGGCGCAGACTCTGCGCACAAGCGCGCAATGCTTCGCAGCCTTTCAACTTCCATATTGCTAAAAGGCTTAGAATCCGACCCACAAGAAAGATCCGTCCGCACAACGTTGCTAAAAGCCAAAATGGTTCGCAGCACTGTTGACAGGCTAATCACCTACGCAAAAAAAGGCGACTTGGCGGCTCGCCGCCAGGCAGCGCGTTTTGTTATGGATCCAAAAGTTCTGAAGGGTCTTTTTGACGTGATAGGACCTCGCTATGCAAACCGCAACGGCGGTTACACCAGAGTTTTGAAGCTGGGCAACTACCGTGCAGGCGATGCGGCGGAGATGGCATTAGTGGGGTTGGTTGAAGACCAGGTGTAATTTGGAATCAAAAAATTAATTGCCCTCCCTAGAGGGCAAACGCATATTCATTGCAACAAAGAGGGCAAAAGATTTTTTTGCCCATTCCCTACTAGTCACTCCCCAGCAAATAAATCAGCATTTTTTCCTAAAAATCCTAAAAATCCCTTGACAGGCACGGGAAAATTTTTTATATTTACTTCATATGGTAGCCTTTTACCGTAACCCCCTTTTTCCTAGACCCTCCACGGGGTGTCTAATTAGGGTCATCGGAGTTCAAGCAATCAACAACAATCAAAACATCCATAATTCAACAACGGAGGAATAAATATGGATCTGAGGAATACAATTCTCAAAACAATGGCGGCAATGGCGATTGCCGCTTCGGCGGCGTTTTCGCAGGGACCCTATATAATAACGGGGACTGTTGCAAACGGATTTACAGTTTCGGGAGGCTCCGAGTCAATTGCGACGGAGGAGGGAACGGCGGTTAATCAAACTGCGTTCGACACGTTCATCAACGAAATCAGAGCCGATGCCAATGGCAACGCTGTCACGCTGACTTTCGGCGAGAACGGCGAGACGCTAGATCTCGGAACGCTCATCGCAAACTTCAACAACACCAGCGAAACTTGGGGCAAAATCACCCTTGAGGGGAAAATCACGGCGGCGAATAATACCAACACCAACGATGCAAACGGCTTTGGCATAGTGGACATTCGTGGCAACGTTAGCGTGGAAAGCTCCGCGGATATAGCCAATACCGGAACAGGCCCAAACGTCAGACCCATTCACTTCAACTCAAGCGGAACGCTTGACGTCGTGGGCGGAACGATTTCGGGAAACGCAGCCGTGGCAGTTTACAACAGAAATACCACCGGAACAATAAACATCAAAGGCGGAACGATGCTGTCCAATACAAGCGGCGGTTCTACGGTTTTCAACCAAAGCACCGGTACAATAAACATCAGCGGCGGTTTGATACAAAACAATAGCTATGATGGCGCTGCGGTTCGCAATCAGAACGCCGGCGGAAAGTTGCACATCAGCGGAGGCACGATACGCGCTAATAACAACGCAGCAGTGTCTTTTAACAGCAACCTCAACGCAAGCGGCGAGTTTACCCTAAGCGGAAACGCTGTATTGTTTGCTCAACGCGCGAACACTATCGGCGTGGGAGCCGGTAATGTTATCCAATTAGCCAGCGGTCAGTCGTTTTCGGACATTGGAAGCAACGTAGTGGTGATTGCGTGGGACAATTCCCAAGGTATAGTTTATGTTCCCGGATCCTCTGAAGCTCTTGTCATTGAGTCCGAAACAGGCAGCGCAGAATGGGCGGTGCAAGACGGCGAAAACGGCATTGCGTATGAAAACGGCGACAACTCTGGATTTATTGCGATAGCAGGCTTGGTTTTAAACCAAAGCATCCGCGAGGTGGACATCACCGGCAAAACCATAGCGGTAGCTCAGGCCGAGATACAAGAGGTGATAGGCTTAGCAACCGGCTCTGATAATAAGATAGTTACCGTAACCGGCGAGATAACCGGCGCGAATGCGAACAACTTAACCATAGATATCCCAGCAGATGTCACGGTGAAATGGGGGGCG
>Ga0099364_10006300_pt1 | contig 17325 bp, 12 predicted proteins | sample TergutTh196P3_FD_73070 | JGI IMG/M metagenome (GOLD analysis project Ga0099364, IMG submission 73070) | Microcerotermes parvus P3 segment gut microbial communities from Pointe-Noire, Republic of the Congo - Th196 P3 | ecosystem: Host-associated > Arthropoda: Insects > Digestive system > Gut ... | reverse complement strand
CTAAGGTAGTGCTCAACAAGGGATTGGATTCAGGCACGGCTTACGAAATTCTTTCAATCGACATTGCCGATGTAGATGTTGGGAAGAACATAGGCGCGCAGTTGCAGATAGACCAGGCAAATGCCGATAAGAACATTGCCCAGGCGCGCGCCGAAGAACGCCGTGCAATGGCAGTAGCCCTTGAGCAGGAAAACAAGGCGAAGATACAGGAAGCACGCGCTAAAGTGACGTTAGCCGAAGCTGAAGTACCACTTGCAATGGCTGAAGCCTTCCGAAACGGAAACCTCGGCATAATGGACTATTACCGGATGAAGAACATCGAAGCCGATACCGGAATGCGCGAATCAATCGCTAAACCCGGAAGCGGCGCGCCTAATAAACCGGTGAGTTGAGATTAGAGATAAGAGTAAGAATGAAGAATTTGGAATTAAGAGTTGAGGATGAAAAATATAAAATTAAAAATCGTTAATTGCTTAATAGTGTTTGCATGTTTCTCCGTCGGGCTTCGGGCTCAGACGGAGGAACCCGCATCGCTGCTCAAATTTAAGCCCCGCTATGCCGGCACCTCGCTTAGTACCGGATTTATGTTTGCGCCTAATGTTGGTACCGGTTTTTTTGTAGCTCCAAAGGTTAGCTTTCAAACTACTCCGCGTTTGTTTATAAATGCCGGAGTAGGCGTTGTGCAATACAGTTTGTTGCCCTCGCAGATGAAAACCCAACCCGAAGGCGCTGCCGGACAACGAACAGCTACCAGCGCATACGTCTTTACCGAAGGCGTATATCTGCTGAGCGAACGATGGAGCCTCAACGGGTCGTTGATGAAAAATACAACACCCGAACCAATGCGTAGGATGTCGCCTTTTCGTTTGCCTAACGAAGCGGCACATCTGGGAATAGATTTTAAAGTAACCCCAAATATAACTGTGGGAGCAAGAGTTGGATATACGAACTAAAATATAAAAACTAAAAAATGATAAATAGCGCTGATATAGGGAACTATCTGTATCTCATCATTTTAGGGATATTGATGATTGTTGGTTTATTTGAAAAAGTAGCTAAAGCCAAACGCCCGCCCGCCCCTCTCCCACCCCACCCTTACGACGATTTCGAGGCTGTAGACGACCACCAGCAGCAGCAACAGCCTCAAACGCTCGAAGATTTGATGAGGCGGATGATGCAAACACAAACCGTCGAAGCGCCAAAGAAGGAAAATGTTTCAAAAATGCCTGTGAAAGATTACTATCAACCGATAAAGATAGAAAATTTGGACAAGCAGTTTCCTGAAATAACTATCCCGGACGATGTGGAAACAGGACTTGATTTTGAGTTCGACATTCGGCAGGCTATAATTTCAAACGAAATATTGAACAGAAAATATTGAAAATGAGCCGAAGAAACTTTTTAAGACATCTCCGCGACATGTCGTTCTTTGCTCTGCTTTTTGGCATAACGATAGCTCTTTTTGCGTCGTGTAGCGGCTCTAAGAAGTCTGCAAAAATAAAAAAAGTTGAGCGCCACTCAAGAAGGCATCCCGACCCCTCAGGCGCTGCCCTTCACAGAAATCAAGGAAGAAAAGTCAGGGCAGCATTAAAAAAAGAAGAAAAAAGAAAGCAAGAGGTTTACTCAGAACGAAATAAAGAGGTAAAAAGAGGCATTAACAGAAGACATCTAAAACTGCAAGACAAGGAAACGCGAAGGCGCATTAACAGAAACAGCAGACAAGTGGAAAGAAACAGGAGAAAGAGTTGAAAGATATTCTTAATTCTTCAAACCCAATCATTCACACACACTAAGTTCCGGTCTCCGTATGCTTCGTCTAAACGGCTGCTGGCGGGCCAAAACTTGTTTTCGCGCACCCAATTCAATGGATATGCAGCTTTCTCGCGGGAGTATGGGTATGTCCATTCGCTGGCTGTGACCGTTTGTTCGGCGTGTGGCGCGTTTTTCAACAAGTTGTTTGTTGCATCTGCTACACCGCTTGCTATTTCCTGAATTTCGGAATAAATAGAAGCCATCGCTTCCACGAAGCGGTCAAGCTCTTGTAGCGCTTCGCTTTCGGTGGGCTCGACCATCAACGTATTTACTACCGGAAATGACAGTGTGGGCGCATGGAAGCCGTAGTCCATCAGCCGTTTGGCGATGTCGGTAGCCGTTATACCCGTATTTTTAAATGCTGTGCACGACAGTATCAGTTCATGCGCCACCATTCCGTTGGTATTCGTGAAAAGCGTTTCGAAATAGGGTCGCAGCTTAGCCAAGAGGTAATTTGCATTGAGAATAGCCATGCGGGTGGCTTGTGTCAGCCCGTCGCTGCCCATCATTGTAATGTATGCGTGCGAAATCGTCAATACGCTTGCGCTTCCCCACGGGGCAGCAGCAACAGCATGTATACGGTTTTCAGTTTTCAGCTTACGGTTCTCAGTTTTCAGTTCATCTTCATCGCTGACGGCTGACTGCTTGCAACTTACAACTTTATGGTCAGGCAGGTATGGGGTCAGGTGTTTTGCCACGCATATTGGTCCCACGCCGGGTCCTCCGCCGCCGTGCGGTATGCCGAACGTTTTATGCAGGTTCAGGTGGCACACGTCGGCGCCAAGGAAGCCCGGATTGGTGAGCCCCACCTGAGCGTTCATGTTGGCGCCGTCCATGTAGACCTGACCGCCACAGCGATGAATTATCGATGTAATTTTTTTCACATCTTCTTCAAACACGCCGTGAGTTGACGGATAGGTAATCATCAGCGCCGCTAATTTTTCCTTATTGGTTTCTGCTAATTCCTCAAGTTTGGAAATATCAATGTTTCCGCGCTCGTCGCAGGGAACTATAACTATGTCCATTCCGGCTACAGCCGCTGTTGCAGGGTTTGTTCCGTGTGCCGACGACGGTATCAACACGGTGTTTCTATGTCCTTCTCCTTTTTCGGCATGGTAAGCGCGTATAACCATCAATCCGGTGTATTCGCCTGCCGCACCCGAGTTAGGCTGTAGCGATACAGCGTCTAAACCCGTGATAACAGCTAATTGATGCGACAATTCGTCAAAGAGTTCGTGGTAGCCTGCCGCCTGCTCTTTGGGCGCGAACGGATGAATATTGCCAAATTCAGCCCAACTGAGCGCAAACATTGATGTTGCCGAGTTCAGCTTCATAGTGCACGACCCTAACGGTATCATCGAATGTGTGAGAGAAATATCCTTGCGTTCAAGCTTTTTGATATAACGCATCATCTCAGTTTCAGAATGGTAGCTGTTGAAAACCGGTTTTTTGAGGTAAGTATCTTTGCGAAGAAAATCCGTCAAAAATTCAAAAGCAATAAATTTTGTTGGTAACTGTTCATCACGAAACAGTTCAATAATATCGTGTACATCATCATCGGTAACGGTTTCGTCTAAACTGATACCCACAAAACCGTCGCCATACCGGAGATTAATCATTTGGGCTTCGGCTTTTTGTATTATGTTTATGGCTTGATTTTCAGAAACATTTATTGTAAGCGTATCGAAAAAACGTTTGTTTTTTATTTCGAAACCCATATAAATCAATTCCTTAGCTATGGAAAGTGTATTTTGGTGAATTTTAGCGGCGATGTCGAACAATCCTAACGGTCCGTGATATACGGCATACATTCCCGCCATTGTAGCCAGCAACGCTTGTGCTGTACATATATTGGATGTCGCCCGTTCCCGTTTTATGTGTTGTTCGCGTGTTTGCAAAGACATTCTCAGTGCGCGTTTTCCTTTTGCGTCCACGCTCACTCCTATTATTCTGCCGGGCATGTTGCGTTTGAACTCGTCGCGGGTAGCGAAATAAGCGGCTGATGGACCGCCATATCCCATCGGTATACCAAAACGTTGCGAGGAGCCCACCACCACGTCTGCGCCCCATTTTCCCGGAGGCGTCAGCAGGGCGAGGCTCATCAGGTCGGCGATAACGGCAAGTTTTGCACCTGCGCTGTGCAGTGTATCAGCAAAGGCGCTATAATCGCGAACATCACCGTCGCTGTCAGGATATTGCACTATCGCGCCAAAGAAACCCGTTGCGCTTACGAGTGTTTGATAGTCGCCTGTAACTATTTCTATGCCAAGTGGTGTAGAGCGCCCAAACATAACGTCAAGTGTTTGCGGAAATATTTTTTCATCAACAAAAAAGCGCTTAACGCCTGCCTTCACTGCATCGCGCGACCGGGCGTTATACAGCATCATCATTGCTTCGGCGGCGGCTGTGGCTTCGTCTAAGAGCGATGCGTTGGCAATGTCCATAGAGGTAAGCTCTACTATCATGGTTTGAAAATTGAGCAAGGCTTCAAGGCGTCCCTGCGAAATCTCTGCCTGATAGGGAGTATAGGAGGTATACCACGACGGATTTTCGAGTATATTGCGCTTAATCACTGACGGTGTGTGAGTTCCATAATAACCCATGCCGATGTAGCTTCGATAAATCTTGTTTTTAGCAGCAATTGCCGACAATTTGTCAAGATATGCCGCCTCGCTAATGCCGGCGGGCAACGCCAACGGCTCGGTCGTACGTATGTCGCTCGGAAGCGATTTGCCTGTTAGCTCGTCAAAAGACGAAACGCCTGTCGCCGATAACATAAGAGCAGTCTCATATTCAGAAGGTCCGATGTGGCGTGATGAAAAAAGGGGTACCACTTTTGAATTTTTATTTTCCATTTTGAATTTTGAATTTGAAATTGAAATTGAATTTTTGAATTGTACTAAAATAACGCTCCGGATTGTTTTTTATTTTTTGCAAAAGTAATAAAAAAATCTGATATTTTCATTTTTTTTTAATATTTTTTTTGCACGTTCAAATTTTTGTCGTAAATTTGCAAAAAAGTAATCTTGGATGAAAAAAGGGTTTAAATTAGTTTTTAATTTTGCTATGTTCCTCATAGTCATTGGGTTTGTGTGGTACATGGCAAAATCTATCGGCAACGACAATGCGCCGGGCTTCGGACGCGCAGCACAAGCGGCTGAAACGTTCGAAAGCCGGTACTATAACGCGATATATTTCGAAATACCCGAAGACGTGAAACGATTTGATTTACACGATGATAAATTGTTCGTTTCGGCGGGAAGCTCGATATACATACTCGACACAGAAGGCAAGCAGTTAGGCAGTTTTCCGGTCGAGCCCGACATCAGGGATATTGCAGTTAGCGGCGACGAAGTTTTTCTGCTGTATCCCACGCAAATAGCCGTGCATCACTCTTCTGACGGGCTGTTGCTGCGGCAATGGGACGCTTGCAGCCAACTGTCTGATTACTGCTCATTTACCGTTGCCGGCGAGGCGGTATATGTCACCGATGCAGACAATAAAAACATCTGCAAATATACCGTAGAGGGCGATTTCGTGAGATTTGTAAACAGTCCCGCAGGCTTCATTATTCCCAGCTACTCTTTCGATATAGATAGCTGGAACGATACGATTTATACCGGCAATTCCGGTCGCCACTTAGTTGAAACTTACACTCTTAACGGCGATTTTATCTCTGCCTTTGGCGCTGCCGGAGGCGCTGCAGGCTCGTTTGCCGGATGCTGCAATCCGGTGTATTTCACCTTTGCCCCCGACGGAACGCTCATAACTTCCGAAAAGGGAAACCCGCGCATTAGCCGTTTTTCAAGATGCGGAAAGTTTCAGGAAGTGTTGATAAACAGCCGAATGCTCGGACCGGGAAGTCATGCCCGCGAAGTGAGAGCTACGGACGACAAACTGTTTGTGGCGACACGAAATTTAATAATGGTCTTTAAACTGCTCTAAATGAAGTTCTTATATCACGTAGGACGATATTACATACTGATAGGGAAGGTCTTTTCAAAACCCGAAAAGTTTTCGCTATATTACAGACGGGTACTCAGCGAGGTAGAGCTGCTGGGTATCAACTCGATAGGCATTGTAGCATTGGTGTCGCTGTTTATCGGGGCGGTCATAACCATGCAAACTGCCTATAATATTGAAAATCCGTTTGTTCCGCGATATTTAATAGGGCTCACCGCGCGCGACACTATGCTGCTCGAGTTTTCATCGACCATGATAGCGCTGATACTTGCCGGCAAGGTAGGCTCCAGTATTTCGTCGGAGATGGGAACAATGCGCGTGACCGAACAAATAGACGCGTTGGAAATAATGGGAATAAACTCGGCATGTTATCTGATACTCCCCAAAATCATTGCTAACGTGGTATTTTTCCCAATATTGACCATACTTAGCATGGTGATAGGCGTGTGGGGCGGCTGGCTGATTTGTATAACCCTTAACGTGATAACCCCCGAAGAATACATACAGGGCATACGTTATGCGTTCGTTCCCTATTATGTAATCTATTCATGCATCAAAATGATAACCTACGCGTTCGTCATTTCCACCGTTCCGGCGTATCACGGTTACTATGTTGAAGGCGGCTCGCTCGAAGTAGGGCGGGCAAGCACAAGGTCGGTAGTGCATTGCTGCATCCTGATATTGTCGTTAGACCTGATAATCACCCAAATGCTACTGTCATGATAAAAGTAAGAGATGTAATAGTGCGCTTTGGCGAAAAAACGATATTGAATAATGTATCCACGATATTTAACAGGGGCAAAACAAACCTGATAATCGGGCGTAGCGGCTCGGGAAAAACAGTGCTGCTGAAGTCGATAATTGGCTTGGTAAAAATTACGCAAGGCGATATCCTGTATGATGGTATTGTTTTCAACAAGCTGACCTTCATGACACAAAAGGAAATCCGCAAGGAAGTAGGCATGATTTTTCAAGGTAGCGCGCTGTTCGACTCGATGAACGTGGAAAAAAACGTAATGCTGCCCTTAGATATGTTTACCGAAATGGCGCTGGAAGAAAAGCGCGACCGCGTAAACTTCTGTCTCAACAGGGTCAATCTGATAAATGTAAACCGGTTAGCGCCTTCCGAACTTAGCGGAGGAATGAAAAAACGCGTTGCCATAGCCCGCGCCATAGCCCTAAATCCTAAATATCTACTATGCGACGAGCCAAACTCAGGCTTAGACCCGCACACATCAATCGTTATCGACAACCTAATCAAAGAGTTGACCGACGAATACGACATGACCACAATCATTAACACCCACGATATGAACTCGGTGCTCGAAATTGGCGACAATATAACGTTCATACATCAGGGCGGCATTGAGTGGGAAGGAACTAAAGAAGACATTTTACACTCGTGCAACAACCACCTTGACGAGCTCGTATTTGTGTCGAAATTAGGCAAAAAGCTGAAGAAGTCGGTGATAGGGCAATAATTTGCATAAGGCAATGAAAGGTTACTTACATTTGATAATCAGTCGAAAATCAAAAATCAAAAATTGCTTAATATTTTTATTATTTTTTTTCGTAGTTCAAACCGTTTTTGCTTCAGAACCTTCTGATGAAATTATCGCTCCCCGTCGGTTGTTTATAGGGGCTAATGCGCAACGGGGCTACATGTTTGACACACGTGAAAGCACGGTTATCCAGAACCAATACATAAGTTTGGATTTGCGTGTTGGTTTGCAAACTGACGATTTCGACCGCGATGTATACGACCGTCTCTTTCGCTATCCACACTATGGCGTTGGTTTATACATGGGCAACCTGGATCGTATCGTTCTTGGCGACGAAAATCAAGCCGGACTTGGTAAACCTTTAGCCCTGTATGCTTTTTTTGCAAGCCCTGTTGTGCGAAGCGACCGGTTCTGTGTTTATTACGATTTTAGTTTGGGACTTGCCCGCAACTTCAACACATATCACCCACATATACAACCTTATAACCTCTTTATCAGCACAAATAATAACGTTTACCTTAACATGCAGTTTAGAGCCGAGTTTGCATTGTTTGAACGCTCTGCATTAGGGTTTGGCGTCAGTTTACAACACTTTTCAAATGCCTCGTTACAAGAACCAAACATTGGCGTAAATTTGGTATCGGGAACGCTCACCTATCGTGCCGGACTTTACAAAAACCACGAAAAAAGTTACAATCGTTTTCCGGTTGAAGCATACAGTCCAACATGGGAACTGCTGTTTTCATGGGCTAACGGAGCGCGTATGCTCTATTCTGATTTCGACCGCAGTAGCGACCAGCAAAAAACAAAGCGCTGGTATTCTACTTCCTTATCGACGGCAGCGCTGATACAAACAAGCCATCGTCGAAAGTTAGGAGCTGGATTAGACCTCTTTTATTTTGACTGGGGACGTCATTTGAAAGAGTATCGTGCCAAAAGACGGGAAATTCAAACAACAACACGGCTACGCGACAACATGTCGATAGGCGCTTTCGTGGCGCACGAAGTTAATTATAAAAAAATTTGGTTTGTCAGCAATGTTGGCTTCTATCTAAATGACCGCATTGGAGATAGACCACAAAATATGTGGATATACGAACGGGTAGGAGTTTGTTACCAAATAAATAAACGCTTTTCCGCCGGCTTATTAATCAAAGCTCATTTACTTATCGCCGACCATGCCGAACTGACAGTCAGATATTCTGTCATTCAATCGGGTGCAAAGTAACGACTACTGTTGTGTCAATCTTACCGATGACACAACACTACTCGCTCTTCACCACTTCCGCCGGATTCTGACCCGCAGCCTTCTGCGTTTGATGAATAAGCGTCAGCAACGAAATTCCCGCTGTTATTGATATTGAGACCGCAAACAGCCACCACGACACAGGCGCTTTATTTGCAAAATCCTCAAGATAGCGATTGATGGCAAACATAGCAACAGGCGCGGCAATAACAAAAGAAATGGCAAGCGACCAAAAATACTTTTTCAACAGTAGCCTGATTATGTCGTACACCGTTGCTCCGTTTACCTTGCGAATAGCTATCTCTCTGCGGCGCCGCTGAATATCGAAAAGCGACATGCTGAACAAGCCTAAAGCAGAAATGAAGATAGCGATAAAAGTAAAAATTGAATAAATGTTTGCTATTTTTTTGTCTTCCTTATACATTTCGCGTATTTCGTCGTCTACAAATGAATATGCAAACTCGCCGCCTACGGTTTCTGCGTGCAGATTTTTCAAAAAATCGATTGCATCCTGCGTACGCCCCGTAACAATAGAAGCCATGAGCATATCGTCCGGACGCCCTTCGGTATACAGAAATGCAAAGGGTTCAGATTTTTGTGACAGATGCAAATAATCAAAATCTTTTACTACGCCTACTATTTGAAAGGGAGGATTTACAGTCATATCGCCATGCATAGACCACCATAACCTACTTTCGGGTTGAAGCAGGGCTTCGTTAAAATCAGTTATACCATACAATCTCAAAACCGATTCGGTAACTATCATAACGTAATTGCCCCAAACATCGACATTTTCGTCCCAGAGCCGTCCTTCTACCAATTGAATATCAAACAATTGCAGCCAATATGCGTTTATCCATGTTACATTTATATCCTTAAATTCGCCATCGTGAAGTTTGAACTTTGTTCCGCCCGCTCCATATTCATTAGGGCTTCGTCCATTTGTCCAATGCGAAAACAACGGGCTGGCGTTCATTTTTTGTGCTATTTCATCGCTAATCCGTGTCACTCTGTCACGCTGAATTTGCCTTTCTTCAGCGCTCGCGTATATACTGCCTCGATGTTCTCTCAAAAACTGCGCCTTGATAATATTCCCGGTACGATAACCCGGGTCGCTATTGAGCATAAATCGCAATTGTTTGATAAAAAACAGCGAAACGACAATCATAACGATGGTAATAATGTATTGGAACGACAGGAAAATCCGTCGCAAGCCGCCCCCGCGTATTTTGTCGAAGCCACGCAACGAATTGACAGGCATGGAATATTGACACCGAAAGAATGGATAAAGAGTTGTGAGCAAGGGCAAAGTGAACAAAATGGCTAACGACAGTAGCAAATCGAAACGCATATTGGGTATTTGGTCAAGTTGCAACACGTTGGTAATGAGCGGATATGCAACACGCGCACAAATAAAGCCTAAAACAAGCGCTAAACCTGTAATAAGCAGACTTTCAGCCAATAACTGCATGAAGATGTTTTGCCCGCTTGCTCCAAAAACTTTTTTGACGCCTAATTCCCGCCCTCTGCGAAGAACAACAACCGTGAAGATATTGATATAATTGACTATTCCGGCAAGCAGTATCAATATACCCACAGCCATCAACACGGAAACGTAATTATAATTTCCCTGTTTGAATACCCAGTTATGAATGTTTTTAGCAAAATATACTTCCGAAAACGGAAATAATTGATAACGTATTAACGTTTCACGCAGATAGCGCGGCATTTCGAAAAACTCTTCATATTGCCTGTTGATAGCCTGGTAATCAACGCCTTTATGCAACAGTACAAATGTTTGCGACCCTCTCCAAAACGTCCAGGTATCCTGCAAGTAAAAGGATGCGATAATATCAAAATCGAGCGTCGCTTTGGTCGATGTTTGCCCAATAACGCCGGTTATAGTCAGTATATCGCCGGATGAATTTTTAAGAGTTTTCCCTATTGGATTTTCTTTTCCGAACAGTTTTTGTGCGAAACTTTGAGTAATCAGTGCGCTGTTGCGTTCAGACAGCCTGTGAACTCCCGATTTTATGGGGTAATCGATTATTTTGAAAAAATTGCTGTCTACCAGCAATATAGTCGCAATAAACCTCAGGTCGTCTACATCTATTTCCTCGTTCTCATACAGCGCGAAATCAGATGATGCTTCCACTCCCGAATGTTCTCTCAAGTCTACAAACGTTGCTTCTCTGTTTGGGTTGGATATTCCTGAAAAACCTGTATCTCCCGGATTTGAACTTCTTTCAGACGTTGTCACAAAAATACGGTCAATCTTTGTATTGAACCTGTCTACCGTCAATTCTCCGTGCACATAGCGGAAAATAGTGACCACGCACGCCAAAGCAAGCGCCATTCCCAGAATATTTATACCCGAATACGTTCTGAAATTCAAGATAGAACGCAAGGCTAATTTAATGATTTTCATATATTTTCAACTTTCAACTTTCAATTTTCATTTATTTTCGACAAAAGTACGAAAATAATATTCAAAAGCAAAAATATTTTTTTTGGTTTTTTCAACAGAAAAGGTTTACTTTGCAAAAAAATGTAAAAATATTTATCAATATACATGTAAAACAATGTCAAATTTCATTTATTTACCGGTAATATTAATATCGTTCATAGCCTTTGTTCTCTGCGTGTTCTACTTAACGGCGCGATACAAACGTGTAATGTTGCGCGTCTGTTTATTTTTCGTGACAACGGGTTTTATGATTTACACTGCCGGCTATTTGTCGTCGGGCAACGGCTTATCCGAAGCGTTGTTTGCTGCGCTGCGCGGTATATTCAGCACAGCGCGTATGTTTTCTTTTGACTACGACTACTTTGTGTTGGCAAACGAACAAGGAACGCAATGGCTGACAACGAACGTTTGGTTGAAAATCCTTCTCTGGCTGTGTCACGTGTCGGCGTTGATAATCATACAGACAGCCTTAATCTCACTGTTTGGACGCAAACTGATGGATTATTTCCGTCTGCGTTTTGGGCTTCACACCGAGGTCTTTATCATTAAGGGCAGCGATAAAAATGCTCTCATGCTGGGCGAAAATGTTGCTACTCACGACAATCCACAAAACAGTCCCGATGCAGAACGAATAGTTGTTTTTTTGACCGACGACGCTGAAAACGCTGAAAAGATACACGAAAAAACAGCCCATTTTGGCGGCATAGTACGTGTTTTAGACAGAAATCAAGATTTTTCGTACTGCCTGAAAAAAACACGCTTTGGAGAACGCAACTGGCTTGGAAAAGAAAAAACGTACAAAATAGTGTTGACGTCAAAAAATACGTCAGCATTAGACGATGCGCTTCTGATAGCTAATTTGGCGAAGAGAAAAGGCGTAAACTCCGATAGTTTGGAGATTTTCGTCTTAACGCAGACAGAGTGGGACAGAGAAGAAATTGAAACGCTAACGCAGATGAAAAATGATGACGGAAAACGCACATATCCGTACACGTTCCACATTGTTAATGAGACCGATTTATATACCCGTCAGATGGTCAGGAAACATCCGCCGTTCAAGTGTCCCGGGCTCAATTTTTCGGACGGCGTGGCGGCGCGCGATTTTACAGTCCTGTTGCTTGGCTTCGGAACAGTAGGACAGTCGGCTCTTTTGCGGTTAGTGAAGAACGGACAGTTCTTTGGCAGCCGCATGAGAGCCATTATTGTTGATAAAAACATCGACGACTTGCGCGACAGCTTTTTCCACAGATACCCCGGGCTGAAGCTTTGCTGTAAATTCAAATTTAAGCGTTTTGACGTGCAGTGCGAAAAGTTTTACAGGCTTTTGGAAAAAACCGATTATTTAGACTATGTGGTTGTAGCCTTAGACAGCGATGAAGCAAACAAACAGGCGGCGCATGATATGCGACTGCACTATGTCCGCAAAGACATTGACACCCTTCCGTTTATCGCTGTTTCGGAAAAGAACGGCGCCTTGCACGTGGCAAAAATAGAGGAAAAGATGTTTACCTTTGGTTGCAGTGAGGAAATTTACAAGGAAGCGGTGATAATCCGCAAAGTAGACGATATGATGGCTAAAGCGGTAAACGATACGTATAAGGCAATATATGGCGGACAATCGTGGCACGAGCTTGATTGGGTATTGCAGGAAAGCAACCGTGCGGCAGCCGATTTTATACCCGCGATGCTCTATTTTTCAGGAATAAGCGAAGCGCAGGCGATGACCGATGGCATTATTGCTAAAAAAGACAGCGCCCTTGCCGAGACGCTTTCGCAAACCGAGCACCTTAGATGGAACGCTTTTCACGCGGCGATGGGTTATCGTCGGATAAGCATAGAAGAGATGCGCCACCGCTTCGAAAAATCAAAAAGCCTCGAATTTGCCCGCAGAGACGCCAAAGCCCGGTTGCAGGCGTGCCTTGCCACATGGGACGAATTAGATGCCATAAGCGAAGCGTACAGGGAGTTAGAACGTCTTGCGGGCAAAAAGCCCAAGCGAGACTTTAAAGATAATGACCGTGACATAATTGAATATATACCCAAGTTTTTGAAGACAGCGTATCGTGCTTCGCACTCGACTTAGTGTCAATCCGATACCTGTCTTAGCCGCTGCTTTGAACGCCTATCTTATGTTGTGCGGGGTTGAACTTTATTTATATATCAATTTTTTTTATTTTTTTTTTTGAAAATATTGTATCTTTGCGGCTGAAAAAAAAACTATTATTGTTCAAAATTAATTGAAAAAAAATTATTCTTACAAATCTGAATTTGAGGATTTTGTTGGTGATTACGCTGTGAGGTATCCAAATATCATCAGGCTTATGACTTACAATGTTCAAAATTGTCGCGGCATAGATAATGTAGTAGATTATCAGCGTATTGCCGATGTAATTTTAAAAACGGCGCCCGATGCATTAGCTCTTCAGGAGTTGGACAGCGCCACTAATCGAAGCAAACAGGTCGATGTGCTTACGCATCTGGCAAGCCTCACTGCAATGTATTGTGTGTTTGGGGCTTCCATTGGCTACGACGATGGAAAATACGGCATAGGCGTTTTGTCGAAAGAGAAGCCTGTTTCGTGGCAAAGTGTTGCGTTGCCGGGGCGCGAAGAAACGCGCTCGTTGCTTGTGGTGGAGTTTGAGGATTACGTGTTGTGCTGCACGCACTTATCGCTAAATCCGCATGACCGACTGAACTCAGTAGCCATTATAGACTGTGCTGTTAATGATTTTGAAAAGCCTGTTATACTCGCCGGCAACATTAATGCACGCCCCAGTTCGCCCGTGTTGAACGCTTTTCAAGAAAACTGGACGATGCTGTCAGACACGTCTAAGTTTACTTTTCCGTCTAACGCGCCAAATCGCACTGTAGACTATATTATTGGCTACGCGGCTGCGGGACGTACATATTCCGTGTGGCAAACCGGCATAGTGAATACATTGGCTTCCGACCATCTGCCTGTTTTTGTCGATGTGCGCCTGAAAACAGCAAAGGAAAACATTTTTCGCTCGCCCGTTTATCTTCAAAATCCCGCTGCCGACGGCATGACCATAATGTGGCTCACTAACGTTCCATGCCACAGCTGGGTGGAATACGGAACCGACTGCCAGAACATGAAAACGGCGCAAACTATTGAAGAAGGTATAGCGATGGCAAACAATACTATCAATCGCATTCGACTTAGCGGACTGAAGCCAGCAACACGCTACTATTATCGCGTTCATTCGCGCGAAATAACCCTGTATCAGTCTCATAAAAAGGAATTTGGCGACACGGCAACTACTCCCGTGAAAAGTTTCAAAACCTTCGACAACAAAAATGCAGATTTCACAGCATTGATATTCAATGACTTGCATGACATGTATCCTCTTTTCGATAAATTGATGCAGCACGTGAAGGACATTCCCTACGACATTGTTTTTTTTAACGGCGACTGCGTATCTGACGTACAAACAGAGGAAGCGGCGGTCAGAACTATTTCGCACTTCAGTCGTGGTATAGGCGGCGATAGCGTCCCGTCTGTTTACATTCGTGGAAATCACGAAGCTCGTGGCGCATTTTCGCCTTTTTTATGGAATCTGTTGGGCAAAGCGGGTGGTGAACGTTCGTATGGAGCGTTCAGTATAGGCGCCACACGTTTTGTTATCCTTGATTGTGGCGAAGACAAGCCCGATATACATTGGGTTTACTACGGAATGAACGATTTTACGCAGTATAGAAAAGAGCAGGCGGCGTTTCTGACAAGAGAAATATCGTCGAAAGCCTTCAAAACAGCAGACCGACGCGTATTGTTTCATCACATACCGATATATGGCACGCGGCTGAACTCTTTCAATCCGGGTCGCGACGAATGGGGCGATATACTTGCAACAGCGCCATTTGATATTTGCATAAACGCCCATACTCACAGTTTCAATAATCTTGTAAAGGGTACGTTCGGAAACAATTTTCCGGTAGTTACCGGAGGCGGCAACTGTGAAGAAAACGCTACTGTGCTGATACTTCGAAAATTAGGAAAACAAATGAACCTGATAGCGCTCGATGTCGAAGGAAAAATTATTTTAATGTTAAACCTGTAAAATTAAACCTTTTTCAATCATTTCATAAACATTTGGCGCTTTTTCGCGAGCCCAAGACATCAATTTTTCGTATCTCTTGGGATGCGGCACAATGTTAACTTTAATGTAATCAAGGATTTCATCAAATAATGTTTGGTGCGGTTCATCGTTATTTATCGCCTTTTCGCATGCCTCTATTTTTTTGATAATTTCTTCAATTTCAGCGCTATCATCTGATTTTTTAAAAATATTTAGTAGCGCGCCGGTCATAGATTTCCTTTTATATGATTTTGCAGATGGCGGTGATGGGCTTAAACATTCCATGTCGCCCACACTGCCCATAACGTCCGGCGCTTCATAATAATAGGCGTTCATATCTAATCTCATCATACGCGGAGGCGGGCTTGCGCAATAAAGTGCATTTTCCCAACCAGCCGGCGATTCCAAAACTGTTTCCTGCAATGTGGGTATATCCGTAAGTTTTTCATCGCGCTCGTTGACGGCTATAAACGCTGTGTATTTCGAATCAATCTGATATGCAACGGCTATCTCAACTATTTGTTCTTTGTAGCCCCTGTTTTCATCGAAGGGACGCGCTTCTATGTATTTTTCGGCGCGGCGTATCTGTTCCGAAGCATATATCTTGTCTAACGGCAATTCCAAAGGCTCAAACGTATCTTTTTGAAGGACAAACGAATGTGTCTGTGTCTCTGATATACATTGCAGTTCAAAATCATCGTTAATTGCCTCTACTTCAACCAATACATCATAAAACTCGTGATTGAAAAGCGCTCTCTGTTTTTCGATTTTGTCTGTTACTTTGTTTGATTTGGCATTTAACGATATTTCAAACAGGTTTGACGACGACACGCGGGCAAATTGACGTACAATAATTTCTTTTATTTGCTCGTCGCGCACAATAAATTCTGCTTTTCCGCGCCCTGCATCGGCAATAGCCTGCAACCCCTTTTTATTAACGGCAGAATCAATTCCGAAGACAAACAGCGAACTTTTTTCGATATGCTGTCTTGCGTATCCGGCAATTTCGTGTTCGTTGCCAACGTCGCCATCGGTAAACAGGAAAATAATTTTTTCTTTGCCAAATAACTCTATTGCCGCTTTCAATGCCGAAAACATCTCTGTGCCGCCACGCGCGTCAATTGATTGAACGTATTTTTTTGCCTTTTCAAAATTTTCCGTATTAAACTCCATGATTTTTTTTGAAAACAACTAGAAACAACTTTCGAAAATGATGATGTTAAACTTGTCGCCTTCGCGTAGCTGTTTCAAGCATTTGAGCACCGCTTCCTTGGTCTGTTCGAGCTTGTAGCCACACATTGAGCCGGAAATGTCGACTACGAAAATGTAGTTTTTGGGCGTATGTTTTATATCATTCTCAATATCAGGGAAAAACGAAAGATAAACAATCTTTTTGCCGTTGGGCAAGTCGCGAACGTAGCCCTTTGAAAACGACTGCGCGGCAAGTTTCACATCCAACACAAAATCTTTATCCAATTTTATGTCTTTGGCTGAAACTGTGTTGTTTTCAAGCTTTATACCATGCGTTTTGGAAGTGATATCGTCAATTTTCAAATCTTTATCAAGATGAATGGTCAGGTTTCCGCGATATTCGATTTCGTTTTTGGCATAAGCCAATTTATCGGTAACGTCTGATTTGTATCTTGGCGGAACGAGCGTAGGAATTAACATTCTTATCTGATTATCAACAATTTCAAAGTTGTCAATATAATCAATCTTGATGCTGACGGTTTCGCCAACGGCAATTTTTCCGATGTTCATGCGGAAGATATTCGATTCGTCGTTAGTCATCATATACGCCGAATCGCCTTTGAGCATCGCCTTTTCGTACTTTTTCTGCGCCTCTTCCTTCGCTTCTACCTTGCCTGTGATGGTTTTGTCGCCTGTTTTAGCAGTAAAACCGGTAACAGTAGCCGTTGCGCTGATTGGAAACGTATAAGTCACCTCCAAAACTGCATCCGTATCGTTGGTATACTCCTGACAGATACTGAACGTTGAAAACTTTCCTATTACATGACCCGTTATGTCGATGCTTTTCAAACTCAATTTTTCTAAATTTTCCATGTTGTCGAAATTAAATTTTTTTTTTTGCAAAAGTAGAAAAACAAATTCAAAAATGCAATAGTTTTTTTTTTAATCATTATCTATCTTTGCATTTTTTGTAAAAATAATAGGTCTGAAACGAAGGGCGTACCATTAGATATACCACAAAATTTTACACTGAGTACCTTACTGCAC
>Ga0099364_10006299_pt1 | contig 17326 bp, 15 predicted proteins | sample TergutTh196P3_FD_73070 | JGI IMG/M metagenome (GOLD analysis project Ga0099364, IMG submission 73070) | Microcerotermes parvus P3 segment gut microbial communities from Pointe-Noire, Republic of the Congo - Th196 P3 | ecosystem: Host-associated > Arthropoda: Insects > Digestive system > Gut ... | reverse complement strand
GCCTGATATTCGGTTTCATGGTTCAAGCATACGCCAGCGAGCATTTCGCGCGCATGAACGCCATGCATTCCGCGACGACAAACGCGAAGGATATGCTCGAAGAGCTCCAGGTGCGCTACAATCTCGCGCGGCAGAGCGCGATAACCAATGAAATTGCCGAAATCACAGGCGCGGCGGAAATCTTACGGATTACCGGTTAGGAGAGTACCCTTGATGGAAAACACAAACAATGGGGTGTTGATTAAAATAAGCGGGCCTGTCATGGATGTGCGGTTTGAGGCAGGCTCCGGGGAGCCGCAGTTGAACGATCTGCTTGTCACGGCCGACGGGCGGTATATGGAAGTGTCCGCGAACGTGGAGCCGGGCATCGTGCGATGCGTCGCCCTTGACGCTACGGATGGCCTCCGTTGCGGCACGGATGTCACTAACACGGGGCACGGGATACGCGTCCCGGTCGGGCCGCCCGTCCTCGGGCGCGTCCTCGATGTGCTCGGACGTCCGGTGGATAACGCCCCGCCAATCGAAAACCCGCAGCTTTGGGACATCCACCGCCTCCCTCCTAAATTTACCGAAGTATCTCCCGTCACGGAGTTCCTTGAGACCGGAATCAAAGTTGTCGATCTGATGACGCCATACTCAAAAGGAGGAAAGATCGGCCTGTTCGGCGGCGCGGGCGTTGGCAAGACGACCCTGATAATGGAGCTGATATATAACATTGCTACCGTGCATGGCGGCTATTCCGTCTTTTCCGGCGTCGGTGAGCGCAGCCGCGAGGGCTCGGAACTGGTTCATGACATGATAAAGTCAGGAGCCATTGACAAAACAGCGCTCGTTTTCGGACAAATGAACGAGCCTCCCGGTTCGCGAATGAGGGTAGGGCTTACCGGATTGACCATGGCCGAATACTTTCGCGACGAAATGAACCGCGACGTGCTGCTGTTCATTGACAATATCTACCGATTCGTCCAGGCGGGGAACGAGGTCTCCGCCCTTCTCGGCAGGGTTCCGTCCGCGGTCGGCTATCAGCCCACGCTATCAAATGAGCTTGGCAGCTTTCAGGAACGGATCGTTTCCACGAAAAACGGCTCCATAACCTCCGTGCAGGCAATCTACGTGCCGGCGGACGATTTGACCGACCCCGCCCCCGCGACCATATTTTCACATCTTGACGCGACGACCGTCCTCTCCCGCAGCGTGGCGGAAATCGGCGTCTATCCCGCCGTATCCCCGCTTGAATCATATTCGCGCATACTCGAACCGGGCGTAGTCGGGAGGGAGCACTATGATACCGCCAGAGGCGTCACCTCTTGCCTTAACAGATTCCGTGAGCTCCACGACATCATCGCCATACTTGGGATGGATGAGCTCAGCGAGGAGGATCGCAGGATCGTCTACCGCGCGCGCAGGATACAACAGTTTTTCTCGCAGCCATTTTCGGTCGCCGAAGCGTTTACCGGCATAGAAGGCCGCTTTGTCAGCCTGAAGGACACCGTTCGCTCCCTTTCCGCAATATTGGGCGGCGAAACCGACGATTATCCTGAATCGGCGTTCTTTATGGTCGGCGATATTGACGAGGTACACGTAAAAGCGAAAAGCCTTTAGGCTTTTCGCATGCAGAATGCAGAATGCAGAATGCAGAATGTAGGATGTAGGATGTAGAAATAGGAGTTTGTGGGGACGATATGGCAAAATTATTCAAACTGTCGGTTTTGACGCCTGAGCGCGAATTTTTCAATGGCGACGCAGAGGCCGTGACCCTGACCGCCCCTGACGGTTTACTCACCATTCTTGCCGATCACACCCCGTTCATAATGCCCGTCATCGCCGGATCCCTGCGGATAAAAAAAAATGGCGCCTGGGACGAATCCTCCAACGCCGAAGGCTTTGTGGAGGTCAATCGCCAGGGCGTGATGGTTTGCGTGCAGGCATGCGAACATCCCGAAGAAATTGACATGCGCAGGGCCGAAGAAGCGCTCCGGCGCGCCGAGGAAAGGCTCCGCCAGAAAAGAAGCATCGGCGAATACAACCAGTCCAAGCTCGCCCTTGCCCGTGCTATGGCAAGGCTGCGTATAACCAAATCGTCAATAAATCTCAAAGAATAGAATCCAAAAACCTGTAGGGTCCGATGGCAATCCGAAGCGGGCTGATTGCCATCAGCCCCTACGAACGAAGGAACACTATCGTGATGAAGGGATGTGTTATCATGATAATAAAGGAATCGGCTGAGAACTATTTGGAAACAATTCTTATCCTGAGCCAAAACGGAAAGCATGTGCGCTCCATAGACATCGCCAACGAGCTTGAGTTCACAAAACCCAGCGTGAGCGTTGCCATGAAAAACCTCCGCGCGGGCGGGCATATAGAGGTGGACGAAGACGGCCACATAACGCTGACCGCCAGCGGGTTGGAAATTGCTGAAACGATGTACGAACGCCACACCCTCATATCCGACTGGCTGATTTACATGGGAGTCGATAAAAAAACCGCCGTCAACGATGCGTGCAGGATCGAGCATGCCTTGAGCCAACAAAGCTTTGCGGCAATCCGAAAACACATTGAAGAATGGAAACAACACATTAGGGGCCGTTGAAATGCTTAAACATTTCAACGGCCCCCATTGCATCGATGCGTCTTGCTTTAAAAGCCTATGTCAAAACCCTATGTCGTAAAAGAAATCTTCCAGATCGTACAGAAAGTCTTCATCCCATTTGTCGATATTGATGAAATCGATCCGTTTGATGTTCGCGATAGACTCAGCGATAATCTCGATCGTGAGGCTCTCGCTGTAATATGACTCCATGAAATCGTCGAATTTCAGGGTGAAACCCCTGGCCCTTTCAACGAACTCTCCTGTTATTTCCATCCCGTAACCATACTCATCCTCGGCGGACAAAATGAAATCGCCCCTCGACGGAGACCAATCCGAAGTCAGCGTGAATTTGTCATATCCCGTATCGACCGTAATAGTGTTTTCAATCCTGTTTGAGCGTTCCCTATAGTCCCAGTTTATCCTGATTGACTCGCGGCCCGAATCAATCTTCAATGTCCAACGGTCCGTGGCTGACGCGCCAAAATCCAAAGTTCCGCTGAATCTTACCCTCTCGCTGTCAATCCGTAGGTTTGCGTCCAAGTCCAGGCGCATAAGCCTGTCTTTGTTTCCGATAAACAGCGTGACCGTAATGACGCTCGATTCGGAATAAGACCTTTCAAAATATGTAAGGGCGTTCCTGTAATCCCTTAGCATGTTGTTGTAGCTCGGCCCGTAGGAATACTGCGAAAACTGGGTATAGAGCGCGCGGACATCCTCGTCTTCCGCCAAAACTTCGTATATCCCGTCCAAAAGGCCCATGATCGCATCTTTGGAAACAACTATATCCAGCTTTGTGACTTTTGTCGTTTTTCCGTCGACTTCCATATCGACCCTCTCGGAGGTCTGTTCGCAGCTGTTGTAAAAGTCTGTCAGGAGTTTTAAGTATTTTTCATCGACGGCGCTGTTTTTCGAGTTCGTGTTGAGGGCCTCCCCGAATATCTCGACGATATCGGCCATGTCGCTCATCGTTTTCCTGTCAAGCCCCACCAAATCGCCAAAGCCCCTGATATCGTCCCTGAACGTGTTGAACCTGAAGCCGTAGTAATTGTTGTTGAATTGCTTTGAACCGACGGCAACCCTTTCTTTATTGAGGAAAGCCTCAAACTCGAAATCAATTTCTTCGTTCCAATAACCGTCATATCTCATGATATTTCCGGCTAATGCAAACTCATTATCGTCCATGACGGAGAAAAGCGTCACGCTGCCGCTCACTTCTTCACCATATCTGGTGTTTTCATAATCGAAGTTGACGGTTACTTTTCCGTCTTTCAACGTGTCCGACAGTATTTTTGCCGCCTTGAACGGTGTGCCGTCGAAACGTTGCAGAATCTCCTCGCTCATGTTGATCACGGCCCTGCCGGCAAGGCTGACCGGGCTTCTGAGGCCGACGAAGTAAAACGCCGCCAACGCAAGTATGACGACCGCCGCTACAGGTATCGCTATTTTCAACAACAGTCCGGATTTTGCCCCGGCTGCCGCTCCCCCGGAAACCGCTCCCGAAGCGTACATATCCGCCTGCGGCGGGTATTGCTGTCCCTGAGGGGCGTATTGTTGATAGGGCGGGGCGGATTGTTGTCCGACCTGCTGTCCGTACGGCCATTGCGGCTGGTATTGCTGTTCGTATGATCCCGTTACTTCTCCCCTGGGGAAATATTCTTGCCCCTGCTGCAGCTCAGTCCGCTGCGCCTCCTCCTGAGGCGCGCCGCAACCCGCGCAGAAAACAGTTCCTTCAGGCAATTGCATCCCGCATTTGTGGCAAAACACCTTCTCTTACCCCTCTCTATATGTTAATCTTTTTGTGTCTTTTTATTGCCTTTTCCTCTTTAGGACATTATATTATGCGCATTTGGTTTTTGCAATAGGAAAATCAAAGAGTATTCAAACACATTTTGTCTATAAGAACTCAATTAAAACTTGACATTTATATCCTCTCATGGTGTATAATGTTGCTTACGGACGGGTAAGTACATACACGCTGCGTTGCCGTCTGGCTTGCGTTCGCGCTGCAAGCGCGGGGCGCGGCACCGTGTGCTACCGCAATGAATACGAAAACAAATGAAAGGGAGGCGAAAAAATGGCGAAAATTGACGTTTCAGACCCGAAGACCCTTAAAGCGGCAGTCGAAAAATATTTAAGCGAATTCCCCGGCGACCTGATCTGCGCTTTGCAGCTTTGGTATGAAGGCTTGGGAGGCCAGGGGGTCCCAACCCCTGACGCGATGGCGGCAATGGAGGCAGAATTGGGAACTGCGGCCGGATGGGCGGATGCCGGCAATGTGCGGTTCGAAAAATTTGGCGTTCAGAAAAGCTATAAGCTCGTCAAATAGCTGAAAGGAGAGAAGCGGACGTGGCAAATAATATAATGATTCAGCACAAATTCAAAAAAGACGGTTTTTATAAAACGCCGGACGGCAAGGTCTTCAAAATTATTGTTTCTGAGTTGTGGAACTTGCGATGCTTTGAATTCGCGGACGGGAAATTAATCGGCCCGATGGTAAAAATACACCCGGAATCCGATTTGGCAAAATCCCTCGTAGAAACCCAATAAAATCCGCAGGGGGTTCAACTCAGCATTGTTATTCCCTGCAAGAAAGGAGAAATAAGTTTAATGGCTGAAAAAATAACACATAGCGTCGTAATAGGCGGAGCGATAACGGTACACACGGAAGATGGCGCGATTAGACGCATTAGGCCGGTCGTATTTGACAATAACGACCCGAAAGGTTGGGTTATCAAAGCCCGCGGCGAGGAATTTACCCCGAACCGCAAGATTCAACCCGGACTTGTAGCGTACACCGAAAAAAACAGGGCTTACTCATATGACCGTATCCGCTACCCGATGATCCGCGAGGATTTCGTGGAAACGCCTGACGGAAAGAACAGGAACACGGAGACGCGGGGCAAATCCGGATATCGCCGCGCATCTTGGGACGAGGCCCTCGACCTCGTTGCCCGTGAAATCAAACGCATACACAGCACATATGGTAAAGAATCGATCACCGCGCTGACGGCTTCCCACCACTCATGGGGCCTTCTCGGATATAAGGCATCAGCCTTTGCGCGCTTTTTCCGCATGCTTGGTTACACGGAGGTCAAGGACAACCCTGACTCATGGGAAGGGTTCACATGGGGCGCTCCCCATACCTACGGTTACTACTGGCGCCTGGGCTGCCCCGAAACTTTCGACTTGCTCATAGACGGGCTGCAGAATGTCGAAACGATGATAATGTGGTCGCACGACCCCGACACGACGAGAGGCGGCTATGGCGGCAACGAGTCAACCCTGTGGCGCCACTGGCTCAACGAGCTGGGCGTGCAGTTTATTTATATTGACCCCTATAACAATTTCTCATCCATAAAACAGGCTGATAAATGGTTCGCTCCACGCCCCGGAACCGATACGGCCCTGTGCGAGGCAATCTCATATGTATGGTTGACCGAAGGCACATATGATAAGGAATACATCGCCAAGCACGCCCACAGGTTTGATGAATGGGCTGACTATATCCTTGGCAATGGCGCCGACAAAAAGCCGAAGACGCCAAAATGGGCTGAGATCGAGACGGGCATTCCCGCAGCCGACATCAAAGCGCTTGCGCGCCGTTGGGCATCCACGAAGACGATGGGCGGCTCAGGGCTCCGCGCTGGCTTCGGCGGAGTGTGCCGCACCGCAAACGGTACGGAATTCGCCCGCGCCATGATCTTGCTGTACGCAATGCAAGGCATGGGCAAACCGGGACAGAACATGTGGGGCGCCAACACCGGCGCGCCGATGGATTATGACTTCTGGTTCGGCGGATATTCAGACCCGAATTCCCAAATCTCAAATAACCCGATCGCCGACAAAACGGCCATCAATACCGTGACGCAAAAGCTCTACAGGCCGAATCTGCCCGACGCCATCCTCGACGGCCACTATTCGTGGTACGGCGAAGGATTCTGCGGCGGCGGTTTGGATCAGGAATTCACCGAGTATATCTACCCGGCGCCCGGCTGCTCGAAAATCCATATGTTCTGGCGCTATGGCGGCACGTTCATGGGAACGATGCTCGACACAAATAAATGGGTCAAGATGTACAAGTCCCCCGAGCTTGAATTTGTGGTCAACCAAGACATCCATTTCCACGGGGAAGCCCGTTTTGCGGACGTCGTCCTCCCCGCCTGCACGAGCCTTGAGCGCTATGACATCGGCGAAATGAACAACTCCGGGCCCGGCGGCTATCAATCCCACTCTCAGACCGGGAACAGCTGGCAGATCATAGTTTTCCAGGACAGGGCCATCGAGCCTCTTTGGGAGTCGAAATCCGACTACCAGATATTCGCGGATACCGCCGCAAAGCTCGGCTGGGGCGACGATTACACGGAAGGCCGCACGGAGCTTGAATGGTGCAAACGCTTCTGGGAGAAGTCCGACCTGTGCGACAAAATATCATGGGAAGACTTTATCAAAAAAGGATACTACGTCGCCGGCGTCCCGGAGGATCGCGAACCTCGTTTCGGTTTCCGTTGGTTTGCCGAAGAATACGTCTGCGATACCCCGAACCATAAGCCGTTCCAAGAGGAAGGCAAGCTAGGGACGTTTACGGGCAAATTCGAGTTTGTTTCCGAAAGCCTGCTGTATTACGCTCCGCACGATGAAATCAGGACTCCGATTGCCACATACAAGCATTCCTGGGAAGGGCACCACTCCATTAAGGCGAATAAGTACCCATTCCACCTTATCTCCCCGCATCCGAGGTTTGACTATCACACCCAGCACAACCAATCAACCCCATGGCTCTGGGAGATTCCTGAAAACAGGGTGTACATAAACGGCAACCCATATCTGATTGCCCGCATCCATCCCGACAAGGCAAAGGAAAAAGGCATCAAGGGCGGCGACGTCGTCGAGCTGTTCAACGAGCGCGGAAGCGTCCTGTGCGTGGCTCTTGTCACATACAGATGCGAATTGAACACGATACATGCCTACGGGTCTTCAGGGCTCTACAATCCTGTCGTCCCGGGCGAGACTTCGATGGAAATCGGCGGTTGCGTCAACCTTCTGACGCCGGGCAGATTGATAGGGGATATGGTCCCGGGGATGGCTCCTAACTCTTGTCTTATCGACATTCGCAAATATGAGGGCGAATTGCCGAAAGGCCAATTGTATGAGCATAAGCTCGACAAGGTCGCCAAGGAAGCCAATCCGAACACGCCTAGCTGCGTTGAGATTATTGAAGGCCATGGATTCGAGAAGCTCCAGGCTGAAGCCAAGGATATTTATCTGAAGAAGGGAGCCGGTGTCAGATGAGGTTAGGGATTGCTGTTAATACACGCAGATGCATGGCGTGTTACTGTTGTTTCACTGCTTGCAAGGACGAGCATTGCGGATTCGGTTCGACGCTGTCCGCCGCGCAGCCAATGATGGGGCAGGCGTGGATCGATATTCGCGAATGGGAACGCGGGGATAGCTCGAGGCGCGTCAAAACCGCTTCGGTCGCGACTATGTGCGCCCATTGTCAGGAGCCCTCCTGCATGAAAGCCGCTAAGGACGGCGCGGTATATAAAAGGCCGGACGGCATCGTCATCGTAGACCCCGAAAAATCAAAGGGGCAAAAGGCAATTGTCGATGCGTGCCCGATCAAAGCGGTATTTTGGAACGAGGAGCTCGAGATTCCTCAAAAATGTACCATGTGCGCGGAATTGCTCGACGACCCGGATTACCTGGCATACTTGGGAGACCCGGCGTTGAAAAACCCGCGCTGCGTCGAGGCTTGCCCGAATCAGGCGCTTATCTTCGGCGATCTCGACGACCCGAACAGCGCCGTTTCAAAGCTTGTCGCTGCCGAAAAGTATACCCAGCTTGAAGCGTTTGCCGGCTCGGAATCGAACGTCAAATGGCTCAACGTCCCCACTGTCTATCTTGCCGGGACGGTCTATCAGCCCAAAGAACTCGACGAAGTCTGCATCGGGGCAAAAGTAAAACTGACCTGCAAGGAAACGGGCGAGTCATGGGAGACCGAGACCAACTATTTTGGGGATTGGGAAGTCGAGTGGCTGCCGAAAAACAAGAATATCGACGTTGAAATCACCGCCGCGGGATACAAGCCCGTGACATACACCGCGGTCACGGACAAAGACCGCTACGTGGACATGACCTACCTCGTCAGCGCGTAAATGCGTTGACAGTGATTAGGGATTAGGGAATAGGGATTTGGAGACGAAATCCCTTTTAGGGGACGCTGTCTTCAGCGTCCCGCCCCTAGCATAAAAAAAATATAGGAGAAAGAATAATGCGAGATGTAGTAATTGTTGATGCATGCCGGACCGCGGTTGGCACATTCGGGGGGACGATCAAAGACATACCGCCGGAAGAGCTTGCGCGAGTAGTCATTAAAGGGTTATTGGACAGAACCGGCATCGACCCGAACAAAGTCAACGAAGTCATATTGGGTCATTGCCGCCAATCTTCCGACAACCCGAACATAGCCCGCATCGCCGCCCTGCGCTGCGGCATACCGGAGGAAGCGACTGCATACACAGTTATGCGGCAATGCGCTTCCGCAATGTCGGCGGTCGTGACCGGCGTCATGAGCATCCAAGTGGAAGATGACGACGTAGTAATCGCCGGCGGCACCGAGAGCATGTCCTCGGCAAACTTTTACCTGAGAAACCCGCGCTTCGGAATCGGAACGGGCAACGTCACATTCTTTGATTCGGTCACAGAAGGGCAATTCCAGTCCCAGCCGCAGGAGACCTATGGAGTTTTCAACATGGGCGTCACGGCGGATAATGTCGCCAAACAGATGAACATATCCCGTGAAGATTTGGATAAATTTGCCATGCAAAGCCAGGAACGCGCCGCCGCTGCCATAGCCGCCGGCAAGTTCAAGGATGAAATCGTTCCCATAGTCATCCCGCAGCGCAAAGGCGATCCAATCGTATTTGAAGTTGACGAATACCCGAAAAGAACTACGTTGGAAAAACTTGCATCCCTCAGGCCCGCATTTGGCAAGGATGGCGTCACCACCGCCGGCAACGCCTGCGGGCGCAACGATGGCGCTTCCGCGGTGCTGATTATGGCCGCCGATACGGCAAAAGAGCTTGGCTTAAAGCCGTTGGCGCGTTTTGTCAGTTATGCGACGACCGGGCTTGACCCGAGAATCATGGGTTTGGGCCCTGTGGAAGCGGTGAAGAAAGCGCTCAAGCGCGCCAACTTGACTTTGGATCAAATAGAACTCCTCGAACTCAATGAGGCATTTGCCGGACAGTCGGTTGGCTGCATCCGCGAGTTGGGGATTAATGAGGAAATAACTAACGTCAATGGCGGAGCCATTGCGCTCGGGCATCCTGTCGGATCGTCAGGCTGCCGTCTGATAGTCACCCTGCTGCACGAAATGCGGCGCCGAGGCAATAAATACGGCCTTGCTTCGCTGTGCATAGCGGGCGGCATGGGCCAGGCTACAATCATCGAAGCGCTCTATTAGAGTTGAGAGAGGAATAAGCAAATTATTATAAAAAAAGGAGATTGTTTAATGGGAATTTTTGATTTAACAGGCAGAAGCGCAGTCGTCATGGGCGGCGGCGGCGGCATCGGCAGAGCATTGGCAAAGGGCCTTATTGAAAACGGCGCGAAGGTACTGCTTGCAGACATCGCTGAGGAGCCTTTGAAGAATGCGGCAGCGGATATCGGCGCGGCATGCGGTGTAGAAGTCCCATATTTTGTGTGCAACGCGACAGTTGAAGAAGAAGTCGAAGCCCTGGTCGCTTTCTCCGTGAAGACGCTCGGCAAAATCGCAATCCTCATCAATGCACAAGGCTTCAACAAAAAGTTCGATGCGCTTGATTACGACATGAGCGCGTTCCGCGCTATGCTGGATGCGAACATCTTAAGCCTTATGATGACGGGCAAGCATTTTGGCCGCCATTTCAAGGAAAACGGCTATGGCAAGATAGTCAGCCTGTCCAGCGTCCGCGGCAGAATCGCGACGAAGGGCACAGGAAACGCAGGATATTGCGCAACAAAGGGCGCTGTCGATATGCTGACAAAGCAGCTTGCATCAGAATTCGGTCCGTTCGGGGTGACAGTCAACGCAATCGGACCGAACATCGTCCCGACGCCGGCTATGGTGGCGGTATTTGAGATGCGCGCGAAGGAAGCCGGCATCTCCGTGGATGAATACCTCAAACAGCAAGGCGCAGGCATCCCAATGCGCAGGATGGGAACTGCGGAAGACCTTGTCGGTGGTGTGATATTCCTTGTATCCGAAGCCTCGGATTTCGTGACTGGCGTCACGCTCTACATCGACGGAGGCCTCACCGCGATCGGCTAAGCGCATTGGCGCAGCGCGGCTGCGCACAGCGCAATGCAGAATGCAGAAATTAATAAGACGAGGGTACGTCGCAGCTTGCGGGGTACCCTCGTTTGTTGTATGTTGGCTTTGCATTCGTATGAATTAGAAGTCTCAACTCTCCTCGTCTGGGTTCTCGTTTTCCTCGTCCGGGTTTTCGTTTTCCTCGTCCGGGTTCTCGTTTTCCAATTCTGCATTCTGCATTCTGCATTCTGCATTGCGCTGTCCGTCAGGACTGCGGCTCAGTTCCGCGGCGATCACAACGCCAAGCGCGGTGAAAACCAGAGGGTATACATATGCGGACGCGGATGCGGGCAGGACTCCGGAGACGCCAAGCAGCATCGCGGTGATGGCAGGTATTCGGAAAACCGAAACTCCGTCGTTTACCACATAGAACGCCACCTGACAGGCTACCGCCCCAAGATAGGCGCTTGCAAGCGAAAAGACAATGGCGGCAACCAACGCCCTAAAGTCGCGTCCGCCTTTGAGCAACGAATTGAACAAAAACATGACAAGCGGCGCCGCCACAAAAAACGGATAGAATATCCTATTAGCGATCAGTACGCCCGCAACAACCGGTATAGGCCCCAAAAGCAAACCTATAAGCGCAGCCAGAAGCGAAGCCGGAAACTGTTTATTTTGTTCAGAACTCATTATTCAACTCTCCTTTTGGGTCGATTGCCATCGACCCCTACGGGTTTTCATTATATACTTTACACTATCTTTTCTCTTTCATTTGCCTCGTGCCGCAAGGTCTTCCCCAACAAGATAGATATCCCCCGCGCCGGCAGTCAGGACTATATCTCCCTTCTGCGCGATAGCGGCGATTTCCTCAGCAATTTCCGAAAAAGTTGCGCAGGAACGCGCCCCGGGTATTGATGCGGCCAACACATCGGAAGTGATGCCTATGTCATTATTCTCACGCGCGGCGTAAATCTGTGCCAAAAACGTGAAATCAGGCCGTGACAGTTCCGTTACAAAGTCATCAAACAGCGCGCTCGTCCTTGAATAAGTATGCGGCTGAAACACCAAAATGGTGCGTTTGTACTCAAGCGAGGATGCCGCGTCGAGCGTGGCGCGCAGTTCGCTTGGATGGTGGGCATAATCGTCATAAACATCCGCGCCATTGATGCTGCCCTTGAACTCAAACCGTCTGCCGACACCCAAGTAATTATCAAGGCCCTCAACAATCGCTTCCGAGGGTATTCCGACCGCAATCGCCGACGCGACCGCTGCAAGGGCGTTCATTAGATTGTGGACACCCGGGATTTGGAGGCCTATTTTGCAAAATGGCTTGCCGTCAAATAAAACATCCATTGATGGTTTTCTTCCGCCGCCGCAAACGTTGACCCCGCGCACCCGCGCACCATCGCCCAAACCGAAAGTAAACAACGCACGCCCAAGAGGGGACAGCGACTCCATAGTGTTTTCATCGTCGCAGTTGCAGATAATATGACCGTCTTCAGGCACGAGAGAAGCGAATTTTTGGAACGAATCCTTCAATGCGTCAATATCGCGGAAAAAATCGAGGTGGTCGGCATCCACATTCAGGATAATCGCGACGGTAGGAGAAAAGAAATGATATGAATTATAATATTCGCACGACTCAAGCGCGATCACGTCCCCATTGCCGACGCGGTATCCCGACCCCAAGATTGGGAGGTTGCCCCCAATCATGATTGTTGGATCCCTTTGAGCCGCCAACAGAATATGCGTAATCATGGACGTGGTCGTCGTCTTCCCGTGAGCTCCCGCGATGCATATGGCGTGCTTGTATCTGCGCATTATGTATCCCCACGCAAGCGCACGCTCAAAAACAGGTATTCCGCGTTCACGGGCGCTCAATATTTCAACATTATCTTCCCGAGCTGCCGCTGTGCGAATAATATATCCTGCGCCGGACACATTTTCAGCGCAATGCCCAATAGCCACATCTATGCCGATTGAACGCAGTTTTCTGATAATCGGGCCGTCGTTTACATCCGAACCCGTCACGCTGACGCCCATCCCCAAAAGGATTTCCGCAAGGGGCGACATGGAAACCCCGCCAATCCCGACAAGATGGCATCGCGCCCCGCTCTTTAAGTGTCCTTCAAATTCAGAAAAATCCATAAATCACCTGAAAAATATATTTAAAAATATTTGCTATATCACTGATGACAAATTATACTACTGTCAGCGGAAATTATCAATAGCGATTATCTGCCGATTATTTGCCGAATTTTTAGGACCGGCGAGGAAATCATGAAAAATTCAAAAATAAAAATCTGCGCAATACCTGACCATGTAAAAATAGTCCTGAGCCACATCGAAGAAAAAGGGCATTTGGCTTACCTTGTCGGCGGCTGCGTCAGGGATGCCATAATAGGCCGCCCGACGCACGATTGGGACGTTGCAACGTCCGCGTCTCCTGAAACCATCGCCGGAATATTCCCCCACACCGTGCTGACGGGGGCGCGGTATGGCACTGTAACGGTATTTAGTCAGGGCTCAGGGAGCAGGGGGCAGGGGGCAGGGAACGAGGGCCGCGAGGACGGATTGCCAAAAACCGTTGAAGTTACCACGTTCAGGACAGATGGCGAATACCATGATGGCCGCCACCCGGATGCCGTCGAATTTGTCGGAAACCTCGACGAAGACCTAAGCCGCCGCGACTTTACCATGAACTCCATGGCCGCAACCGCCGATGGTACGCTGATTGACCCGTTTGGCGGCATTGACGATATAAAAAACCGCATAATCAGATGCGTAGGCGAACCAACCTTGCGCTATAAGGAAGACTCGTTGCGAATGTTTCGCGCATTCAGATTTTCTGCGGAACTTGGCTTTGAAATTGAACCTGCAACGCTTGCCGCCATCAATGAAAACGCGGACAGGGCAAATCTCATCAGCGCGGAAAGGGTTCGGATAGAACTGGAAAAAACGCTCATGTCGCAAAAACCGGAAATAACGGGTGAAATAATCAAAGCAGGGTTGCTTGAAACATACAAAGGTCGTAGTACAGGCAGCTTTGAAAACGAAGCCTTGCCGCCTCTCGCACGGCTCTCGTACCTTCCATCGGAGCCTGCATTGCGATGGTGCGCGTTTTGCGCGGCATTGATGGACGCGGGGCTTATCCAATCCTGCGCCGCCTTTTTGTCCGCCCTGCGCTTGGATGCAAAAACGATAAAAAACGCATCTGCGGGAATCGCTATCTTGCCCTCCCTGCCGGAGCCGAAAGCCGCCCACATACATAGTTGGACGCAAATTAAGCGCCTGTTGGCAAAAAATGGCGCGGACGCCGTTCGCTGCGCCGCCGCAGCCGCCGATACCGTATGGAAGGGACATCGTTCAGAGGTCAGTGTCCGCGAACCGCAAGATGCCGGGAAAACGGACGAGCGCGCTGCCTCCCTTTTGTCTCTGGCTGACAGGGCAATAGCCAGCGGCGAGTGCTTTTCGCAAAGCGGGTTAGCCGTTTCAGGGCAAGACCTCATAAATCTCGGCTATCTGCCGGGGCCTGAGCTTGGAAAGGCTCTTGATAAGCTACTTTTCCATGTCATTGAGCGCCCCGGAGACAATAATCGCGAAAAATTGTTGTCCATTCTTGACATTTGATTTTCAGCATTATTTTAATAATCAGCGGAATAAAATTGTAAAAAACTAATGATGATTCCGCTGTTTTCACAGAACCTGTCATTAATGCCGCGCATAAACTTGTAATCAAACGATTATTGCACACTTGCGCCGCCGGAGTATAATGGAAGCATTAATAATAGGGGGGTGGCATTGTGGCAAAAAGCATCAATTCCAAAGACGATTTCAACGCGGAGAAAGAACTGGCGGAACATAATGCGAATCTGGCGGAAATAGACGAAAAAATCAAGGGATACAAAAATCAGATAACCTTACTCACCGAAGAGCGGCACAAAACACTGGCAAAAATCAATGCCATAGATATGGATATCGTTTTGCAATGCATCACCGACAGGGGATTATCATCCCAAGAGGTACTGACGCTCATCAACAATTACTCACATACTCTTTAGCACAAGCACATTTTTTGTATAGCTTTTCTTGTCTGCATATGGTAAGCTGTGTAAAGCGCTTGTCATAATTCACTTATTATTGGGAGGTGCGCTGCCAGTTGCCGGCGGCGCGGAGAAGAAATGACTGAACAAGGCAATCCCAGGACAAAAGAAAAAATACTGAATTCAGCCGTAACCTTTTTTGCGGCTAAAGGATTCACCGAGACTTCAATTCGCGAGTTGGCAGCCGACGTTGGCTTGAATCCGGCGTCAATCTATTATCATTTCCCGTCTAAAAACGCAATACTCGAATACCTTCTTGAAGATTTCGAGAAGAATATTTCAAACACTTTTTTTCAAGAAAAGCTGGTAGATCTGGAAAAAAACCCAACCTCGGACGGCATCTTATCCTGCCTGATGCTTGTTTTCCCCGCTGACAAAGTGGACTACTATGTCAAGGTTCTTTGCGTCATGCTTCAAGAGCAGTATCGCAACCCTTATGTTCGCAAAGTGCTGATCCAATCCACCATTTCGGTCGCCGAGGAAGTCGTCCATGAGATTGTAAACAAGCTAATTGAGTTCAATGTGCTGTCAAAGAATACGAATCCGGATTTTTGGGCAAAAGCGCATTCCAGTTTCTTATATACCTTTTCGAGCCGCATGGCGTTGGGAATTGGGGATACTTCGCCCGAGTATGCCGGCATGGGCATGGCGGATATGCTGAAAAATCTCTACGACCTCATGCTAAAAACGTGTAAAGCATGAGCGCATCCCCGCCATTAATGCCACAGTTTCCCCCACCTATAGAGGTGGGGGTTTTGCCGTAAGGCAAAAATGGGTTTAAGACCCCCGCCTCTTTAGGCGGAACTATATGCGGAGCGCCGCCTGGAACGCTTGATTGACGGCTGTGCTGATAGTACCGACATCAGCAGCGTCTCCGACAATACGCACCTCCGTCTCAGGGGCGCAGCGGCGCATGGTTTCGGCTTCATTGCGGAGCGGCTTCATGCCAATAGCGATGAGTACGGTATCGGCAGGGAACTCGACCGTATAACCGGTCCCGGTATTCTCGCATATTATCTTGTCGTCAAGGATCTCTGCGAGACTGAGTTCATAGTGGACGGGGATATTCTCAGCCTTAAGAATCGTTGGGAACTCGCGGGCTACGGTTTTCGCGCTTTTGAAGAGCGCCGCCATTGCGTTTTCGCGGTTGAGGAGCTCGATGACAGTAACGTCTTTTCCTGCCCGTTTAAAGTCGATAGCCGCTTCAAGCCCCACAGACCCGGCGCCGATGATAACGACCCTGTCGCCAACGGGCGCTTTGCCCATCTCCGCGTTCGGCGCCCAGCTCACATGAGGTTTATTGATTCCGGGAAGATCGGGGATGACAGGTTCCGCTCCGATAGCGATTATAAGCGCGTCATATTTTTCTTTGTCGAGGATTTCTTTAGTCGCTTCGGTATTAAGAAGGATTTTCGCGGGAGACTTTTCAGCTTGGCGTACAAGCCAATTTAGATAGTCACGGCAATCGATTTTAAACGGCGGCGCCGCAGCGCCGATGACATTGCCGCCCAAGCTGCCGGTCTTTTCGTATAATGTCACGTCGTGCCCGCGGTCAACGAGCGTTGTCAGCGCGGTTATTCCGGCAGGGCCGCCGCCTATGACGGCTACTCTCTTCTTTTCGCGAGCCGGCGGAACCATGCCGTCTATAAGATCCCTGCACATGAAGGCCATAGGGTTAACCGCGCAGAATTGCGGTTTAGGTATAAAAAGATGTCCGGTACAAGCATCGCAGCGCAAGCAGGGCCGTCGCTCTTCGGGCATATTGTTCGCGTACTTGCGCGGCATATCGGGATCCGCCAGCAGCGGGCGCATCATCGCGACGAAATCGGCTTTGCCGCTTGCGATGATATCCTCCGCCATCTCAAGGCTGGTTATCGATCCGACGGTGGTGACGAGCAGATCAGGGTGCGCTTTCTTAACTTTTTCAGCATAATGCACATTGAAGCCACGTTCCATCATAAAGTTCTGACACCAGTTGCGATAGTACAGCATCTCAAAATCGCTGTGGATGCCGGCAGAAATATGAGCGATGTCCATGTAAGGCTTGAGATGCCCGATCATCTCAATCGTCTCGTCTATGCGCATGCCTCCAGGTGCAATTTCATCCCCCGATATGCGCATTTCGATTACAAAATCCTCTCCGCACTTTTCGCGGATCGCTTTGCACACCTCAATTGCGAAAAGGGAGCGCTTCTTTGTATCGCCGCCATACTTGTCGGTCCTCTTGTTATACAGCGGGCTTGTGAACTGCGAAATGAGGTTCCCGTGCCCGCCATGGACCAATACGATATCCATGCCCGCTCGTTTCATGCGGTATGCGGCCATGGCATACTTTTCGAT
>Ga0099364_10006298_pt1 | contig 17326 bp, 14 predicted proteins | sample TergutTh196P3_FD_73070 | JGI IMG/M metagenome (GOLD analysis project Ga0099364, IMG submission 73070) | Microcerotermes parvus P3 segment gut microbial communities from Pointe-Noire, Republic of the Congo - Th196 P3 | ecosystem: Host-associated > Arthropoda: Insects > Digestive system > Gut ... | reverse complement strand
AGGAGTTAGGAGTTAGGAGTTAGGAGTTAGGAGTTAGGAGTTAGGAGTTAGGAGTTACCTTACAGGCCATTTTCTGCAATATCAAACAAGATTTCCTGACCCCTGACCCCTGTTACTTGTTACTTGTTACCTGTTACTTGTTACCTGTTACTTGTTACCTGTTACTTGTTAATCATTAATCATTAATCAGCGGCTTGTCCGCATTAGGGAGACGTTTTGCTGAGAGATAAGATGAAGAAATCCTGTGTCTCCGCTGCCGTGCTTGGCGGTATAATCCTTGCTTGTGTTCTTGCGGATGTCATTGCGCCCGGTGATGCGTCGAGGATGGATTTAGATGCGCTGCTGCTCCCCCCCAGCGCAATGCATGTTTTCGGCACGGATCAGTTGGGGCGGGATTTGTTCAAGATGATACTGCACGGCGGGCGCGTCTCGCTTGTCATCGGTCTGCTGGCGTCTGCAATTGCCGCGCTTATTGCGATTATATACGGCGCTGCGGCAGGGCTCGCGCCAAAGTGGCTGGATAACTTGCTGATGCGCATTACGGAACTCATTATGAGCGTGCCGTCTATACTATATATCATATCGATACAGGCCATACTCGGAAGGCCGACCCTGCTGTCGCTGTCAATTGTAATTGGGCTGACTTCATGGATGAATATATCAAAAATAATTCGCGCGGAAGTGCGGCAGATACACGGAAGCGAGTTCGTTCTGTCAGCGCGGCTAATGGGTGCAAAGTTCCCTTACATACTGCGCAGGCATCTGCTGCCGAATTTTCTGCCAAGCGTCATGTTCATGCTGATTTTCAATGTCAGTCAGGCAATAGCTGCGGAGGCGACGCTCAGCTTCCTCGGACTGGGAATGCCTCCCGGTTCGGCAACATGGGGTTCATTGATGAGCCTGTCGCGTGACGCACTATTCACAAACAGTTGGTGGATCATAGTAATACCCTCGCTGTTTCTAATAACAACACTGATATGCATGGCAAACATAGGAGAGCAACTAAGGGGGAGTTAAGAGTTAGGAGTTAGGAGTTAGGAGTTAGGAGTTACTTGTTACTTGTTACTTGTTACTTGTTACTTGTTATTCGTTAATCATTTCATCTGGAGGATTTTGCAATGAGTAGAGGAATTAGGAAGTTATTTTGCTTGCTTTTCGCATTGGTGATGGCGCTTGTCAGTTTTGCTTGCGCAGGAAACGGAATCGGAGACTTGCCTGCGGGCGGGCTGTCAACCTTGGTCTATGGGTCAGGGGATTACACTGCGATAAATCCCGCGCTGTATGAGCATGGAGAGATCAACTCGCTGTTGTTTCTTGGTTTGACCTCGCGGGACAGAAACAATAATGTCATACCGGGGCTTGCATATGAGTGGGTATGGGACAGCGCTGCGCTGACATACACATTCAAGCTGCGCGAAGGGCTTACGTTCCACGACGGTACGCCTCTGACAAGCGCGGATATCAAGTTCACTTTCGAGTCCATTCTAAACGAGGACAACGGATCCGAAAACATTACAAACTACGAGGATATCGTTTCCATCGAAACGCCTGACGACAAAACAGCGGTGTTCACCCTCTCCGCGCCCAATGCTGCCATGCCTGACTATCTTACGATGGGCATCCTTCCTAAACACCTGCTTGATGGGAAAAACATAATCGAGGACGACTTCAACCGCAATCCTGTCGGCGCGGGTCCCTACAAGTTCGTGTCTTGGGATATGGGGCAGAGCATAACGATGGAGAAGTTCGACGGTTTTTGCTTGGGCGCGCCGAAAATTGACAGAATCATATTCAAAATCGTTGAGGATTACAACGCCCGCGCACTACAGCTAAAATCCGGCGAACTTGATTTGGCGCAAGTCACGCCAAGGGATGCCGAAGAGTTTAAGTCAAGCGAGGTTTTTGACGTATATGTCATGGAGACCTCCGACTACCGAGGGATACTGTATAATTTCCATAATCCCTTCTGGCAGGAGAATCCGGGGCTTCCTGCCGCGCTCAGTTACGCAATAGACAGGGATGCCATCGTCCGCAGCGTGTTGCTAGGACAGGGCGAACCCGCATACTCTCCGCTTCAAAAAAGCGATTATAACAATATGGGCGTTGAGAAGTATGAATATAATCCCGAAAAAGCAAAATCCGCGTTAGAGTCGCTCGGTTGGGCAATCGGGCCTGATGGATACTATAGTAAGAACGGCAACCAGCTCGCATTTGCAATTTCCGCGCGGCCTTCGGATCGGGTGCGCGTGGACATGGCAAATATCTGCGCCCAGAATCTTCAAGACATTGGCGTTAATGCGACCGTCGAACTTCCCGCGAGGACGGACTGGGGCGGGCAGCAGGCATTTCTCATAGGTTGGGGAAGCCCCTACGATCCGGATGATCATACCTACAAGGTATTCGGAACGGACGCGGGCGCGAACTACAGCGGCTATTCCAACGCGCGAGTTGACGAACTGCTGACCGAGGCCCGTTCTTATCTGACAAAAGAAGAACGCTTGCCGTTTTATCTGGATTTTCAAACGGAACTCGCAAACGACCCCGCATACACATTCATCGCCTACATCGATGCTTTGTATGTGGCAAGGAAAGGACTTACAGGGATAACGGCGGACACAGTGCTTGGACATCACGGCGTCGGTATTTTTTGGAATGTATGGGAATGGAACCTCTGATTCGAGTGGAAAATCTGAAAGTCGCGTTTCCCGGAAAGGAAGCGGTGCGCGGCGTGAGTTTCGAGCTCTATGCCGGCGAGCTTCTTGCCCTTGTCGGAGAATCGGGGAGCGGGAAAAGCGTGCTATGCCGCGCCTTGCTGGACTTGCCGCCGAAAACCGCTAGTATTGAGTTCGATTCGCTCAATCGACCGGCGCCTGGGGAAATGTCGCTTGTGATGCAAGACGCTATGACGGCGCTTGACCCTGCAATGCCAGTAGGCAAACAAGTCGCGGAAGCAAACCGCCAAAAGACGAGCGTTCGGGACTTTTGCCCCAGACTCCTAAGCCCTGCGGAGCTGCTTGCAAGTGTTGGCATCGACAACGCGGAGCTCCGCGTTCGGCAATACCCTTCAGAGTTTTCAGGCGGGATGCGCCAACGCGCGGCGGTCGCGGTTGCTCTGGCGATGCGCCCGAAAGTGATTTTTGCCGACGAGCCCACGACTTCGCTTGACGCCGCCATACGGATGAAAATTATGGAGCTCTTAAACAGCGTACGCGGGGACGGCACTGCAGTCTTGTTTGTGACCCATGATTTAAGCCTTGTCCGCGATTTTGCGGACCGCGTGCTAATCATGAAAGACGGTCAGATCATCGAGCAAGGCGCGACGGCGGAGATTTTCAAGAATCCGCGCGAGGAATATACAAGGGAACTCATACGCTACGCCGCGCTATACGATCCGTCAAACCATACTCATGGCAAAGTACACTACCATGAAGCGAGCATACATGGCCATGAACATGCGGGTCCTCATTCTCACGACCACTCCGAAAACAGCAACTCAGACATTTTAGACACGATAGTTCAACTAAACGGCATAAGCAAATCATATCCCATAACGCCATACAGAAGAAATTATGTATTCGAGAATGTCGATTTTTCCGTTTATCACGGTGAGATAGCGGGTCTTTGCGGTCCTTCCGGCGTTGGTAAGTCCACGCTGGCGCGATGCATAGCGGGACTTGAAAAACCGTCAAGCGGAACACGAACCGTGCGGGATGGCATTAACATACAGATGATATTTCAGGACAGTTCTTCCGCGTTTAACCCGCGCATGACAGTGGAGCAGCTAATAGCCGAACCGATTTACTTGCGAAACGGAAAGCGCCCCGCAATTGAGACCGTTCTTGGCCTTATGCGCGAGGCGGAGCTTGAACCTGAACTTATTTCGCGCCGCCCCCGCGAGCTGTCGGGCGGCCAAAGGCAGCGAGTCGCAATCGCGCGCGCCATTGCCACGCGGCCCGACCTAATCATCGCAGACGAACCCATGTCCTCCCTCGATGTGACGACATGCAGCAAAATCATACATCTTCTAAAGCGCCTAAAAGATGACCACAATCTGACAATGCTCCTGATTTCACATGACCTGCACCTACTAGCCCACATAAGCGACAGAATCGTAAGCATGTGAGTTGGGAGTTAGGAGTTAGGAGTTAGGAGTTGAGTTAACAGCATTATCATGTCCCCTGTTACTTGTTACTTGTTACTTGTTACTTGTTACTTGTTACTTGTTACTTGTTACTTGTTACTTGTTACTTGTCACTTGTTACTTGTTACTTGTCACTTGTCACTTGTTAATCACCAACACCCACTAGGAGAATACTGATATGAGCAAACATACGCATAGCCATGATCACGACCATGGTCACGGCCATAATCACAGCCATACGCATACAGACACGAAGTCGGTTCTTAACAGGCTCTCGCGCGCGATTGGGCATTTGACCGCCGTGCGAACAATGGTGGAACAGGGGCGCGACTGCTCAGAGGTGCTAATCCAGCTTGCAGCCGTGCGTTCCGCAATCAACAGAACTTGCGAAGTGATACTGAAAGACCACCTCGAGCATTGCATTGTTGACGCCGTAAACACAGGCGACACAGAAACGCTCGAAGAACTAAAACGCGCCGTGGAGCTACTGATGAAATAATGTCTCCAGCCGGAGCGCATCGGAAGCAAAAAAACGTCCTTCGAGCGCAAGGTTCTGAGCACACTGATTACGACGCCTGTTCGAATTGGCTGTTGTATAGTTCTGCGTAGTAGCCGCCTTGGGCTATTAGGTCGTTGTGGTTTCCGCTTTCTACTATGTCTCCGTCGTGCATTACCAAGATAATGTCGGCGTTTCTGATAGTTGACAGCCTGTGCGCGATTACGAAAGACGTCCTGCCCTCGGTGAGCTTATCCATCGCCCGTTGCACTAACACCTCGGTTCGCGTGTCCACGGAGCTTGTCGCTTCGTCGAGAATCAGCAGCGGCGCGTTCTCTATCATGGCGCGGGCGATAGTAAGCAGTTGCTTTTGCCCAGCGGACAGATTAACACTGTCGCTGAGTACCGTGTCGTACCCATGCGGCAGCGTCTTTATATAGTGGTGCATCCCCACCGCCCTGCATGCGTTTTCTACATCATCGTCGGAAACGTCTTTTTTGCTGTAAATAACGTTTTCCTTAATCGTGCCCTCAAACAGCCATGTGTCCTGAAGGACCATGCAAAACAGCGCATGCACGTTTTCCCTCGTGAGCTTGGATATTGGCACGCGGTCCACCATTATTTCCCCGCTGTCGGTGTCATAAAAACGCATCAGCAGATTGACTATCGTCGTCTTGCCCGCACCCGTTGGGCCGACAATCGCCACTTTCTGGCCCGGCTTTATGTCGGCGGAAAAGTCGTTGATGATAGTTCTTTCAGGATCATACCCGAAGACAACATTGCTGAACTTGACCGTTCCCTTTACGTTCGTAAGCCACTCCGTAACGCCGCTCTCGTCCGGCATCTCCGTCTCTTCGAGAAACTCGAACACTCGCTCAGCCGCCGCCGCAGCCGACTGCAGCGAATTCATCGATTGCGCGATTTGCCCGAGCGGCTGCGTAAAATTCCTAATGTGCATCATAAACGCGACTATGATGCCAAACGAGATCTTGCCATTCATCACAAGCACTGCGCCGATCACGCATACCGCTACATATCCGATATTGCCGATAAAGTGCATGACGGGCATCATAAGCCCTGAAAGAAACTGCGACTTCCAGTTGCTGTCATACAGGTCGTCGTTGATTTTGTCGAATGTCTCAATCGCGGCGCGTCCGCCGTTATATGCCTTGACAACGATGTGCCCCGCATATATCTCTTCAATATGTCCGTTCAGCGCTCCCAGATTCTTTTGATTGCGCGAGAAGAACTTCTGCGACTTCTTCATTATGAGTCCCATGAACACAAACCCAATGAGCGCCGACGCGACGGCGGTGACCGCCAATAATAGATTTGTTATCGCCATGAGAAACAATGAACCGACGAGCAATGTGATAGAGGTCACCATCATACCGACGCTCTGATTCATCGCCATTGTTATCGTATCAACGTCGTTCGTAACGCGGCTGAGAATGTCTCCGTATGTGTTCGTATCGAAATATCTCAGCGGCAGCCTGTTTATTTTCTTGGATATATCGGTGCGAAGCCCTTTCGCGAGCTTCTGGGTCGCCGTCGTCATAACATATCCCTGTACATATGTAAGCGCCGAACCGACAACAAAAATGGCGAGTAGCAGAAGACATATGCGCAGGACGCGCGGAAGATCGATCCCCGTGAACATCCCTTCCATGATTACATCGGTGATATCGCTGAGTCTTCCTGGCCCTACAAGAACAGTCACCGTGCCTATTATAGAGCACACCATTGCGATTATAAGGGTGCTTGTATACTTACTCGCGTAGATAAACAGCTTTGCGACCGACTTGCGGAAGTCCTTTGGTTTCTCGCCGGGTCCCCGCATTCCGGGACCGCCGCCGCCCGGGCCGAATCCGCGCGGAGGAGGCTGCCTGTTTTGACCGACTTCATAATGGTTTCTGTTTCCGCTCATTCTCCAAGCTCCTCCTTCGACAGTTGCGAGTATGCGATTTCCTGATATACGCCGCAAGTCTCCATCAGCTCCGTGTGCGTTCCCGCGCCGACGATTTTCCCCTCGTCAAGCACGATTATGCGGTCTGCGTCACGTATCGTACCGATGCGCTGGGCGACGATAAGGCATGTCGCGCCCTCCGTCTCCTGCTTCAGCGCGGCTCTCAGTTCCCTGTCCGTCCTATAGTCCAAAGCGGAAAACGAGTCGTCGAATATGTATATCTCTGGATTTCTGTAAACGGCACGGGCGATGGAAATTCGCTGCTTCTGCCCGCCCGACACATTCGTCCCGCCCTGTGCGATCTGCGCCTCATAACCGCCGTCCATGTTTTCGATGAACTCCGTCCCCTGCGCGACACGCACCGCCTTCTTGACGCCGTCCTCGCCGACGGGAGGCTTGCCGTTATCGCCGAATGCGACGTTTGACGATACGGTTCCCATGAACAAAACCGCCCGCTGGGAAATGTATCCGAGTTTATTTCGCAGCGCTTCCTGCGTGTACGAATTGACATCGACGCCGCTCACAAGCACTTGCCCTTCAGTGGCGTCATAGAACCGAGGCACCAGATTGATAAGCGTCGATTTGCCGCTGCCTGTCGAACCGATAAAAGCGACCGTCTCGCCTCGGCGCGCTTTGAAACTGATATCGCGCAGTATGTAGTCCTCCGCGTCCGGGTACTTGAAATTGACATTCTTGAACTCGACCTCGCCCGATAAGTCTTCGGGGGACTCCGAAACAGACCCGTCGATTATCCTAGGCACTGTATCAAGCACCTCGTTAATGCGTTTCGCGGACACTGCTACACGCGGCATCATTATAAATATCATCGTGAGCATGATGAATGACATGATGACCTGCATCGCGTACTGCGACAAAACGACCATATTTGAAAAGAGTATCATTTTCTCCCCAAACACAGCCGCCTCGATGAGATATGCGCCAATCCAGAAAATCCCGAGCGACAACCCCGACATCACGAGCCGCATAATCGGATTCATGAGCTGCATCGCGCGGTGTACTTGGAGGTTGTTCACGGTGAAATCCTCGTTGGCCTCCTCGAACTTTGCCTCTTGGAAGCTCTCCGCGTTATACGCTCTAACGACGCGAATACCTGTCAGGTTTTCCCTCGTTACGCGATTGATGTTGTCCGTAAGCGTTTGTATCCTGCGAAATCGCGGTATCGCGTATGTCATGAGCGAAATAATCATTATCGTAATCGCCAGTGCAAGCCCGCCGGTCAGCGCCGTCCACGCCCAATGCCTCGACGACATCTTGCTAACTGCCCATATCGCCATAATCGGCGCCCTGATTATGACCTGCATACCCATTGCGATCAGCATTTGCACCTGTGTTACATCGTTAGTGGTGCGCGTTATGAGACTGGCGGTCGAGAACCCGTTTATCTCCTCCATCGAAAAACTCTCTACGCGGTGAAATATGTCGCGCCGCAATCCACGCGAGAACCCCGCTCCAACTCTGGACGCGAAATATCCCACAATCACTGACGATGCGACGCTTCCGAGCGTACACAGGATCATCATCCCGCCCTCGAGCCAGACTTCCCGTATTGCTCCTTCGCGCGCGACAATAAGCGTTATTTCCGACATGTACTCCGGCACTCTCAAATCGAGCCACACCTGTGCCACAACAAAAGCTAGGCTAACGAGTATCATCAGCCATTCTTTTTTCCCCAAGCGTTTGAAAATCTTCAACATATTCCTATATTTTCAACTCCCTACATTCCAAGGTATGCTTTTTTAACATAGTCGTCTTCAAGAAGCGATGCGCTTGAACCGCTCAGCACAATGCGCCCATTCTCGAGAACATAGGCGCGCGACGCAATTTGCAGTGATTGGTGTACATTCTGCTCCACAAGCAAAACCGTTATTCCCTGCTCTTTTAGCATTGTGACGATGCGGAACACCTCTTCAACGATTATCGGAGCAAGGCCATATGACAGCTCGTCGAGCAGCAGCAGCTTCGGCTCCGACATCAGCGCCCTGCCCATCGCAAGCATTTGCCTTTCGCCGCCGCTCATCGTTCTGGCATGCTGTTTCCGGCGCTCCTTTAGTTTAGGAAACAGCTCAAAAACACGCTCCATGACCTCATTCCTGCGTTTCCAGTTTTCTTTGTTATACGCGCCCATCTCAAGATTCTCGCGAATCGTCATATCGGGGAAAAGCTTTCCGCCCTCGGGCAGATATGATATGCCCTTTGCGATTACTTCGCTCGACGACAGGTTGCATATCGTCTCCCCATAAAAACAGACTTCGCCTGAAGCGGGAGTTACGAGCCCTGTTATAGCGTTGAGCAGCGTCGTTTTTCCTGCTCCGTTCGCTCCCAGCAGAGCGACGACCTCGCCTTCCTCAACATCCAGACTAACGTCCCACAATGCCTGAACATTTCCATAAAAGCAATCCAGATTACTAACAGTCAACATAATTTTAACTCCTAACGTGAGGCTCCGCCCCACAACCCAGACGCCGCGCGCTACGCCGAAATTCGCTTTACGGCGGAAATAAATTCCGCCTGCGAATTTTCGTCTTCGCTCCGGCGCACCGCGCTTCGCGCGGCGATACCTTAAAGGCTCCTATGTTTCCTTGTTTTTATTACTGCTTTTAGCCTTTAAGGTACTAACCACCCAAATATACCTCTATTACTGCGCTGTTGGCGGCTATTTCTTCGGGCGTGCCTTCGGCAATTTTCTCTCCGTGATGCAAAACCGTGATTCTGTCGCAAATGTTCATGATGGCCTTCATTACATGCTCGATCATTATGATTGTGATGCCTGACTCTCGAATCTTCCTCACGAGCTCCATTGCCTCACCGATTTCCGTTGGGTTGAGCCCTGCCATTGTCTCGTCAAGCATGAGAAGCGTTGGCTTCGTCGCAAGAGCCCTTGCCATCTCGACCCTTTTTTGCGACGCCAGCGTGAGATCAGGTACGCGCCGCTCCGCCATATCGCTAAGGCCTATGAATTCGATTATCTCATCCACCTCGCGCTCCGCTTGCTTATGCGTCTGCCCTTTCTTCCCAAACAGAGCTCCCATCATCGCGTTTTCGCGAACCGTCATCCCGGGGAAGTTCTTTGCATGCTGAAAAGTGCGCCCCAAACCGAGCCTGCATATGTGATATGGCTTGCGGCCGTTTATCTTAACCCCGCACAGCGTTATAGTTCCTGAATCAATGGGTATCGCCCCTGAAATGAGATTGAAGAACGTCGTCTTCCCCGCCCCGTTCGGACCGATAAGACCCATTATCTCGCCTTGCTTGACCTCAAAATCCACGTTCTTCACGGCGACAAGCCCGCCGAAGCTCTTTTTAACGCTTTCAGTCTTAAGGATTTGCATTTGACGCTCCTCCTTTCAGCTTAGCCCTGATATTGCTGAGCGCTTGCAGCAACAGCCCCACAATACCTTCCCTGAGGAATAAAATAGCAACTATCATGATTGCGCCTATAAAAATCTTGTAATAGTGCGTAGCCCTCAAAATCTCCTGCAAATAGACGAACACGGCGGCACCGATAACAGGCCCGGCAATCGTCCTGTTCCCCCCGAGAATCACCATGAGGACAGGCAGGAATGAGAGCAGGATATCAAATGCGATAGTGGGGTCGATATATGTCCAGCGCGTCGCCATCGCCGCGCCGACAGCACCGACAAAGGCGGAACCTATGGCGAACGCGGTAAGCTTGACGAGCGTTGTGCTAATTCCGACATGTTCCGCGGCATCCTCGCTCTCCCCGATGCTCACCAGCGCCTTGCCGAACCGCGACTTCTTAATGATGAACGCAACGACCAAGAGTATGACCAGCAAGACCAGCAGGTGATAGTACACTGTTTCCACCGAAGCGCCTGCCACAAAACGGCCGCGCCTGCCGGTATTCCGCAGTTCAAACCATAAAATAACGTTCCGCAGGAGTTCCACCAGCCCGAACGTAAAAATCGTGAAATAAACGCCGCGAAGCCGAAGCGTGATGGCGCCGACGATGACAGCCAACACAAACGCGGCGGCAGCGCCCAGCAACATCAGGACCCATAATGGAAGCACATTGCTGAAAAATGCCGACATGTATACTCCGAGACCGAAAAACGCGGAGGTCGCAAGCGACACATACCCGGTCGGGCCGGAAAAAATGTTCCATGCTGAAGACAACACAATATACATCAGCATCGAGGCCCCTGTCAGAATCGATACCAACCTCATCTGCGGTAACACAATGGCTGCCGCAAGGATGATAAGCAAAATTGCAGGAGGGATGATTTTCTGCGCAAGCGGTTTGCTGCCTGATTCAAATAGCTTCATATCCTACCTCCTAAACAAGCCCTGCGGCCGCACGAGGAGTATAATCATGATTATTGCATAGAATGCGGCAATCATGAGACTTGGCTCTATAGTTTGCACATAAGTTCCGACTACGCCGAGTATTAGTCCTCCGACAAGGCTTCCCGGTATGCTCCCAAGGCCGCCGAGGACGACGACGATGAGTGCGATTATCGAATACCCCATGCCCATCGTGGTGCGCGCGGGCTCGATCATGCTGAGCAACGAACCTGCGATTCCTGCCAGCATTGCCCCGATGCCAAAACACAGAGCCATGACGGTTTTGATGTTGACCCCCATCAGACTCGCTGCTTCCGAGTCTTGGGCTGAAGCCCGAATGGACTTGCCGAGGCGAGTCATAGTCAGAAACAGGTAGAACAAAATGATTACAACAATCGCAAGCGCGAAGACAAACAACCGATTGAGCGCGAAATAGCTCTCTCCAATGATGACGGGGCGCGCCAAAAACATATACGCCATCGCCTCCGAGCCCCATACTCTGGTCGCGCTGTTTTGCAAAATGAACATAATGCCAAACGCAAGCAACATTGCGTTTCCCTCAAAAGCCGCCGCCGCAGGTGCAATTCGCTTCATCCGCTCATATAGAAAACGATGCAGCAGAAAACCGACTAGGAGCGTAAGAGGGCAACAGATAACGACAGCTAAAACGGGATGGACGCCGGCTGTGCTCAATGACCATGTCAGACATGCGCCAATCATGATAAACTCGCCGTGCGAAATATTAAGGATTCGCGCGACGCCATATTGCAAGCTGAGGCCCATCGCAATGAGCGCATATATACCACCCATGATGAGCCCTATCACAAGCGTGTTGAAAAGCATAATCACAACATACACCAACTCCTGTAGAATCTACACAATGTCATCCGCCCGAATTCGTCCGGTTCGAACTTTTCGGGCGGATTCATCAGTCAATTATGATTCGCGTAAACGGAAACACCAAACGCCTTATGGCCAGTTCGGTTTTTCAATCGGCGCCGCTGTGCGCCTGTCTGTCGCGTCGATAACTTGGAATACACCGTCTTGCCACTGTCCGACATTGCCGGGGAAGCATTCGGGCGCAAATGAGTTGTTTACAAACCATACCGGACCCATAAAGGTCTCAAACGGATTGTCCTTGCTTGCCGCTTTGTAAACTTCCGCAATCTTCTGATGGTCGAGCGTTCCCGCTCTTTCAACGGCCTGCTCAAAAACTTGGAGACCCGCGTAATAAATCAGGTGGCCCCACCAGTCAATGCCAACTTCCGGCCAATGTTTCTTGAACAGCTCGACATACTCCTGCGCTCCCGGGTTGTTGACCGTGTTCCATGCGCCAAATCCCATGACGCCTTCGGCGAGGGCATAGTTCCCTTCCAACACGCCAAGCGGGAACGCGTCCATGTTGACGCTGGGCCCGAAAATCATGGCCTTGGGGTTATAGTCCATAGCCATCGCCTGCATGATGAACGGGAAGTTGTTATCAGGATAAGCGAACTGGCAGAACGCATCCGCCCCCGTGCTTCTTGCATCGTTGATGATCGTCGTGAAGTCCGCTTGCTCAACGGGGAATCCTGTTCCGTTGCCGCTGTTATTCACGATCGTAATGCCTGCCGCCGTGAAATGCTCAATTGCCGCGTTCCTGTACTCGAGACCGTGCAGGTCGTCGATGTAGGTGACATACGCGGTCGTGATGCCCATTTCCTTAAACACCTCTGTAAGAGCCGGAATCTGCGTCGAGGAATGGTTCAGCGTCGGGAAAAACAGGGGGTAGTCCTCGTATTGCGAAGACGTCTCAGCCGATCCGCCTTCCGCGCCGAAGAGCAGGTAGCCATGGCTGTTTGTAATCTGCGCCTGCGCCTGGAGGAATGATGTGCTGTTTGTCGCGAAGAGGAAATCCACCTTGTCTTCTACAATCAGCCGCTCTGTCAGGCGCACAACGTTATCCATGCTGGATTCTTCGTCGTACACGAGCAGTTCGATCGGCATCCTCTTACCGTATTCCTCGATATAGAGCCCGCCTTTCGCATTTACCTCTGCGACCCACATTTTGTACATGGGACCCCACACGGAGTCTTCAAACAACTGAAAGATTCCGGAAAGTGGGCGACATGCGCCGATTACGATTGTTTCCTTGCTTTGATCGACTTCTTGCGATGTGCCGCCGCCATCATTGCCTCCGGGCGGCGGGCTGCTCGCTTGACCGCCGCTGTCGTTGTTGCATGCGGTGAGAACCAGCGCGGCAACCATGAGCAGTGCCAAAACAATTGCTATGAGCTTCTTTTTCATTTTTTCTCCTCCTATTTTTTGCATTTACTATACATTAAATATTATAGCTGACCAAGAAAACGGAAAAATACAGATTTCGCATGTAAATCCCAGTTCTCCACGCAGGATATACTACCCCTAAAGCCCACCTCTTGTCAAGCATTTTCTTGATATATTAATTGAAAAATTAAGGCTATGCAAAATGACTTATGTGTGGTAGAGTATGCGTATGTCCAAAAGCTAGGTACTGCCTGACGGGGCAATAATGCTTCAGCTTTGAGGATACCGTTTATACGGAAAAAAAACTTTGACGGAGGTAAAATATGGGATCTTTAGACATTCGCGGCTCTACGGGCAAATACATCATGATCGACCTTACCGCACGCACATTCGAGGTGCGCGACTTCGGGGAAAACGTAGTCAAAAACTTTGTCGGCGGACCATCTCTCGGCGCCAAGATACTCTACGACGAGATGCCCGCCAAAACGCCTTGGGACGCACCTGAGAGCATAATCGGGTTCGTATCCTCACCGACAAATGGCGCGGGCCCGCTGATCGGCGGCCGCTACACGGTAGTCAGCAAATCGCCCGTCACAGGCATGTGGAACGATGCGAACAGCGGCGGTCACTTCGGGCCAACCCTTCGCAAATCAGGGGTCGATGCAGTCTTCGTAAAAGGGATTTCGGAAAAACCCGTTTACGTTCTGGTCGATAACGGCAGCGTCACATTCCACGACGCATCGCATCTTTGGGGCAAAACCACCGAGGACGTGGAACATGCCATCAAAAAAGAACTGGGCGACGATAAAGTTGGCATAGCCCTGATCGGACCCGCCGGAGAGCGCAAATCCAACATGGCGGCAGTCATGAACGACACTCACCGCGCGGCGGGACGCGGCGGTTCGGGCGCGGTTATGGGAAGCAAATACTTCAAAGCGCTTGTTTGCCGAGGCGACAACAAGCCGGATGTACACAGCAAAGAAGACATCGTAGCGCTCAACAAAGAAGTCACCGACTGGTGCAAGAACGGCCCGCTCGCAGACAGCATGGTTCCGCTTTTCGGCAACTACGGCACGGGCGGCATATACGCAGGCTCCGTGTTCAGCGGCGACGCCAGCGTCAAAAACTGGGGTGGCATACCCTCCGATATTTCCGAGGCCGATGTGAACGCATGCACCTCGCAGGAAATGGACAAGAAGTATAAAACTAAAAAGTATGCCTGCAACGGCTGCTCGCTCGGCTGCGGCGCGATATATGAGATCAAGGACGGCAAATATCCGATTAAAGAAACGGGCAGACCTGAATACGAGACAAATGGAATGTTCGGTTCAGGGCTCTGCTGCGGCGACCCGGAAGTCGTCAACCTGTGCAACTTCCTGTGCAACGAATACGGCTTCGATACGATTTCGTTCGGCGGAACGATCGCTTGGGCCATGGAATGCTACGAGAACGGATTGTTCACTCTCGAAGAAATGGGCGGCGTCGACCTCAAATGGGGCAACGGCGAAGCGATTGCGCAAATTGCCGAAGCAATGTGCAAAGAAACATCGGAAATGGGACGCATACTCAACCAAGGCGCGCTTGCGGCGGCGAAACACTATAACCGCGGCTTAGAGTATGTTATGCATGCAAGCGGCATAGAAGCTCCGCAGCATGACCCGCGTCTGGCCCCGGGGCTTGGAAGAACCTACCAATATGACCCGACCCCCGGACGGCATGTCAAAGGCGGCCAAGGCTTCACGGCAGCCGCGCATTTGCCGCCGGAAGTCAAGTATAACTTCGATTCGCCCGATAACGCGGAGCGCGACATCGCAGGCGTCATCGACACCGAAATCACGAACATGGCGGGTTTCTGCCTGTTCTCAGACGTCGCAATGCCGGCGGGCATCAAACCAAAATTCTTGTCCGCAGTGACAGGTGCGAACTACGAAGGCGAAGATGCGCGCAAAGTAGGTCTCCGTTCATACACTATGCGCCATGCATTCAATCTGCGCGAAGGCATGAAACGCGAAGACAACACAATTGCGGGACGCTTAATCGGAAAACCTGCGATGAAAGACGGACCGCACACGGGCGTCACGGTTGAAAGCGAGAAGCTCGCCGACCTTTTCTTCAAAGCTATGGGCTGGGACGTGGCGACGATGGTTCCCTCAAAAGCCGCGCTTGAGGACCTCGGCGGTTTGGAAAACGTCATTGCCGAGATATATGGGGATTAACGCGATATGCTGACCGTTGATGTGAGATTCGTCGCAAACGAGCTTGTACCCGGCCTAGTCAGCGGGGAGTATGACATTGAGAACGGCATGACCGTGCGAGACTTGATTGGCGTGTGCGAAAGCCGTTGCGATGCGGCCATACCCGAAAAGAATTTCAAGTATATGTACCCTCTTTTCAACGGCAGACCCACAACTCTCGACAGCGAAATCACGCAAAACGGCACACTGCACCTCTGCCGCGTAGTAATCGGCGGCTGATTGAGATTTAGCAGATATATCAAAAGCAGCTTTCCAAAAGCGCGCGCCGCGCCTTTAGGAAAGCTGCTTCTTGCATAGCTTTTATAGTTCCACGAACTGGGTGATGAGAACGAAGAGTATGAGAATTGGCGCGACCAACTTGATTATCCATGACCATACAACCTTTAATTTGAAGGTATAACCGGGCGTACGCTCAATCTCTGAAACCGCATTTTCGGGCTTCCAGAACCAGCCCACAATAATGCACATCATCAAACCGCCCAGCGGCAGCAGAATATTGTTTGCAAAAAAGTCCACCGCGTCAAATATGGGCATACCCGTTCCGAGGAAGTTTTCACCGCTGAAAATCGTCCCCTCCGCAACCAATGACAGGGAGTTTGGAATAGCCAATATGCAAAACAGGATGCAAAGGAGCGTGACGGACAGCTTCCTGTTCCATTTCCATGTGTCGATAGTGAATGCGGCGCACGCTTCCACAAGCGATATGGCAGATGTCAGCGCAGCGAAAAACACTAACAGGAAAAACGCGGCGCCGCACATCGCGCCAAGCGGCATCGCGTCAAAAACCTCGGGCAGCGTGACAAAGGCAAGTCCCGCGCCCTGTCCCGGATTTCCGCCCATGGCAAACACAGCCGGAAATATCGCGAATCCGGCAAGCAGCGCGACACCGGTATCCAGACCCGCTATCACCACTGTATTCTTGGGTAGGTTTTCATCCTTTTTCAGGTAACTGCCATATGTAATCATAGCGCCCATCGCAAGGCTCAGCGAGAAGAACACTTGCCCGAGCGCGGCGGGAATCGCGCTGAACGAAAACCCTTCCGTGTTGGCAAACATGAATTTGAAGCCTTCAACCGCTCCCGGCAGCGTCACCGATCGGACGATTACCAACAGCATCAAAATCAGAAGCGCAGGCATCATGACCTTGCTTGCTTTTTCGATTCCCTTAACGCCAAAAATGCATATAGCCCAACATATTGCCATGAACAGGATGTTCCATATCACAGGATGCCAGATGCCGAACCCATGCGTTCCAAGAATCGCAAGTTCAATGAAGTCAACGCTCGAAGCCGACGATAAATACGAAAAAGCGTAATTTAACGCCCATCCGCCGACAATGCCGTAGTATGTCATTATGAGGAACGGCGCGAGTATCGCCAGTATGCCGACGAATCTTGCTCTCTTATGGATTTTGCCATATGCGTCTATGGGGCTGAGCTGCGTATATCGGCCGATTGTAAGTTCTCCAAGCATGACGGGCACCCCAAGGAGCACGGCAAAGACGAGATATATAATCAAGAACCAGAACCCACCGTTACTGCCCAGCACGTAAGGGAATCGCCACAGGTTCCCGACCCCGACCGCCGAACCTGCTGCGGCAAGTATAAAACCTGCTGATGATTTCCAACTTCCGCGATTGCTTTCCATAGTAATGACCATCCTTACTCTTTGATATTTCAAAGTTGGCACTGAACATAAAACGCCAACCCGCAGTTTTTAAGATACCAAAACAAAAAAGCAACGTCAACTCAATTTTTCTTTCGTTTATTTTCTTGTTACTGGTCATGGCTAATCGGGGAAGGTGCATGAGACTCACCGACAAAATGCCTGCGGGCAGAGTGTAGCAAGTTTCCGCCAGAATGAGCGCGAGAATTTACCCC
>Ga0099364_10006297_pt1 | contig 17327 bp, 9 predicted proteins | sample TergutTh196P3_FD_73070 | JGI IMG/M metagenome (GOLD analysis project Ga0099364, IMG submission 73070) | Microcerotermes parvus P3 segment gut microbial communities from Pointe-Noire, Republic of the Congo - Th196 P3 | ecosystem: Host-associated > Arthropoda: Insects > Digestive system > Gut ... | reverse complement strand
TTACCAGTATATTCTATTACTGCAGGGGGATCATAATTTAGCTTGATAGCAATTACATCATCAATAACAGCAATAGAGCTATTGTGTGGCCATGCTTGCATACTTTTGAACTTATCATGACTAAGCAAATGTGTTACTTGCTCGTCAGTTGCAAGCTGGAATCGCACGCCAAAATAGTCGCTAAATGCACACACAGGGGGACGGTTCTCTTGTGTTAAGACTCACAACACAAGAGAACCGTCCCCCTGTGTTCCAACACAAGAGAACCGTCCCCCTGTGTTCCCCCTGTGTTCCCCCTGTGTTTCACTTCACCTTGTGTTGGCAAAATATGGAGAATATGATATATTTAATGCTGGGGTGATTAAAATACCAAGGTGTGATAGAGAAAAAAGCAAAACAGGCATATACCATGTAATGTTGCGAGGGATAAATAAGCAGGTCATATTTGAAGATGAAGAGGATTATGAAGTATTTATTGAAACGCTAAAGCGATATAAGGCTATTAGCGGATATAAGATATTCGCATATTGTCTTATGAGCAATCATCTACATTTACTGATAAAGGTTGAAAATGAGGAGTTAGGCACGGTATTCAAGCGGATTGCGGGAAGCTACGTTTACTGGTACAACCGCAAGTATGGTCGTACGGGGCATTTGTTTCAGGACAGGTTTAAAAGCGAAGCGGTTGAGGACGACAGATATTTTCTTACTGTATTGAGGTACATACACCGGAATCCAATCGAAGTCGGGGTATGCAAAGAGATCGGGGAATACCATTTTAGCAGCTACAATGAAATAGTAAAAGGAAAATCAGAGTTAGTGGATACAGATTATATTAATGGCATAATAGACAAAGACGGATACATTAGGTTTTGCGATGAAAAGAGCGGAGATGAATGCTTGGACATTGGAGATGTGTCACGATTAACTGATGCAGACGCAAGGGAAATAATTGAGAAGGTATCCGGATGTAAAAACGCCGTCGAATTTCAAAAAATAAGCAGCGATAAGCGCGGCGGGTACATTAGCGAGCTAAAACAAAATGGTCTGTCAATAAGGCAAATCAGCCGATTGACGGGGGTTAGTTTTGCAGTGGCAAGGAAGTAATGAAACACAGAAACACAGGGAGAACCGTCCCCCGGTGTTCCTATATTGAGTTTGATGCACTCAATATGCAATATAAAAATTCAATAGAAATATTATCCCGAGGTTTTCGAGTTGGAAGGGCTTAAAATAAGGGTACATATGCAAAAATCGGGATTTTTGTTTTGTCGGGATAAGTTCTGCGGAGGGGGAGCTTGGTAACGGGCATTACTACTTCGCCTTATATTAGGATTCACAACACAAGAGAACCGTCCCCACGTGTTCCAAGAGAACCGTCCCCCCGTGTTCCTTGCGTGTTTGTTTCATTGCGCGTATGCCTAAGGACTGAACTTTACACCAGCCTATTTCAAGTATTGTTTGGAGACAATGGATCTGAGTTTTCCAATCCGAGATCAATCGAGTTCAATGAAAATGGAGAAGGCGTGAGCCGTGTTTTTTATTGTGATGCACGACATTCGGAACAAAAAGGTGCTCTTGAGGTCAATCACACAATGATAAGACGAGTTATACCTAAAGGGACATCTATGGATGCGTACTCTCAGAAAGACATTTCTCTTATGATGGACCATATCAATTCCTATGGGAGAAAATCAATGAACGATCGGGCACCGTATAATGTGTTCGAATTCATGTATGGCAACGAAGCACTAAGAAAGATGGGCGTAAACCTCGTCACGCCCGACGATATAATTCTACGCCCATCTCTCTTAAAGAAAGACTAATTTTTTTGAAACGCCGCCTGTTCGTGTCCCCAAATATGGTAATAGCCAGGGTAGGAGTTTGATTTACAAAAAAAATCATAATTTCCGACCACGCTGTCCTATTGCCATTTTTAGACAACAAACGTGTCTCTTATCAATAATTCTACCTTAATTTAGGTTATTTTTCATCACACTTTGGAACAATATGGCAGATTTTTTTTGTTTTTTTTGCTCCGCCCTACTCAGGGGTAGAAGTTACTCATACAAAGTAGTACCTCAGATTTCAATTTCCCGAGTACTTATTTTGTACTTATTTCATATTAAAATCTTTATCGTCATTGTTTTGTCCATACCTCACTGTTTTGTTATATGGCAGGATCTACAATGATATATCGTAGCTGCTTGATCTCATGCACGGTTTGTTCACTGTCATTATAAACTCTTGGTTATTGCCTTGGTTATTTGTCAAAATAAATTGTATCTTTCATACCGTTGTCTTTTAGCTTTTTAACAAATTTATCAAGTTGAGGTTTTATCAACGTTTTGAACCGTTTAGAACTACCAAACAACCATACTAATGTGGGACTAAATATGTAGTATATTTTAATAATTATTTTTCCGATCAGTTTTACTCCTAGGCAATAATCTCGATAACGGCGTAATACCCAAACCTCCGGACAATCATATGAACCGTAGATCATTGTGGCAATATAACAAAAACTATTAGGATTTTTATAATGACGCAATTCACTCTTCGATTTATTCCAATTTTTGTTAGGAGCATAATACTTACATACATCCTCATTAGATATACCGAATAGACACGTTTCTATTTTTTTATCGGTTTCATAAATTGGTGCTTGAGATTCATGTTCTTCTTATAGGAAATTATAGGAAGAAGCCCCTGGTCTTATACAATAACCAGCATATATAGTACCATCATAAATATACTTCATGTCTTTATAATGAATACAAGGATGATATACAATTTTTCCCATATTGACCTCCATAATTATTTTTTTCTAACAATCGGAAAATTGATGTCATTATAAAAAATTATTTACAAAGTTCATTTCTATTAAATACAGATTTACTCTACATCATGGTAATCATAAACTTCTGCTGTACTGTCATATATCCCATTTGCCTTCCATATCAGCCAATAATTCAATGGCCATATCTACAAAGATGCTATTGTTTCTATTTTCGTTAAGTGCTAATTTGCATAAAAATAAAATAAGATAGCTCAACAATTATTTTCTTACATCAGCATTTATGCAACTAATATTTATAAATACTTATTTCCTCCGATAAATGTATCTTCACTACGGTTCTGCTCCAGACAATCCCCATATTATTACATCTCTCGAAGGGGATTCCAGTGTTAGACAGGAATGAAAAAGGGAAATTTATTAGTTAAAATTTGCTTAACTTTAATTCCTGAGATTTTTCCACCACATGAAAGCAAAATCTTTGTTTGTAAGCTAAATCTAATGGCGCAGTCTTCATAGAATTAGCTATACGTAAAATTACTCCTGATATCGCCTGAAAGCATTGTTTTTGCTATTTTAAACTCAATTAGTCATAAAGTCAATGCTTATATCGTTGACCGAAATCCAGGTCGTACCCAGGTCGTACTGTCGTACTGTTTCATCCATACTCACCAACCCTTTCTAGTTTTTTATACCAGATGTTCACTTTACCTACAAATCGGGTGTTGCCTTAAATAAGCAAATCTTTCCAGATACTCTTAATAAAAAATTATTTTAGTTAGGACCACCGCGCCATCCACAGTAAGGGCATGTACAGTTTTGGAAATCGGATGCAGAGACAATATAATATGTTGCACGGCAACTGCTGCGTCCGCAAGTTACAGGGACTTGGTATTGTTCAGAAGGGATGGATGAGTACTGTGGTTGTTTTTTCCCCTCATAGTGAAATGTGCCAAATGGCATGCGTTGTATATTTCGATTGTAACTTATTTTCATGAATATTTTCCTTTCAGTTTAATATATTATAATTCTGGTGTTTCATAGTGGAGTATCTGGAAAGATTAAATTCGTTTAATCATTTTCGTGCTGTATTGATTATTCATTGTCATTTTTGTCTTTCAAAATATTAACAGAGCAAGACCTGATAGTAGGTACGTTAATATCCGCGTGTATGTCAAACGCTATTTCTGAACGATAAGCATAAAATCCTTTAATTTCATGCTTGCCTATTAGTGTTTTATGCACAATCGGTAAAAGAAAATAATTTTCTTCCAATACATCCAAAATTCTTTTCGTATATATCCGATCTGGTTCGCTGGGAGAATCATATCCTGTAGGGTGGCTATGTACAATTCCCACCATGCGAATTCCTTGTATATTCCATTGGTATAATATATTATTTATGATTTCTATGTTTGGAGTGTATGTCAAATCGGAAACATTAGCCGTTTTATCGAAGTAGAAGAAGTCTATTACATTGCTGCCATCGCTACTTCCAAGCACTCCTCCGCATTCAGGTCTACGTAAACCGAGAGTACGCATGATATCGTCGTAAACCTGTTGTGTAAATTTTATTATTGGTTCCTGATTATTGATAGGTTTTATAGTTGCTTTTTGTACTATGCTCATATTATTGTCTTCAATCCTTTACAACTTGCTTGTTAACGTTAATATATCTCTTCTAGTTATCATTCCCATAACCAGAGTAACAAACCACTTGAGTGTTGCCCCTCGGCAAAAGCATCCACGGAGGCTGTTCAGTACAGTACTAATAAATTTCATTATTTGTATGGCATGCCGCCACAGATCGCGGAATAATAATCTTGCAACTCTCCAGCGGCTCTCCTTTGTATAATTTACTTCGGTGGTATATTATCCATAGGTACCATATTTGCCAGAGAGTTGTTTAATTTTTTGATCTAACAGGGGCGGGTGGGGCCCTGGTCGCAGGAACAAGGGTCTCGGGGGGATCCAAGCGTTTTTAATTGTCAATGTTCAAGACGAGAACTCGTCACTCACAAGTTATCATTAGGATTGTATGTCTATTCATCATTTTCGTAAATCATATTCAAGAGTGTTTGCACATAGCCCTATTTGGTTTATTATCGAAAATAGTATATATGAAAAGTTGTATTTTAAATCTACATGAATATGATTGGGAAATAATGCAGTTTCAACTACAATATTAGTATTGTCGACTTTTTGATTAATGCTGGTAGCCTTACCATTCATTGTAAAATATTTATTTTCATAAGCAAAATAGCTCTGTACTAATCTTTTTACTTCGTACGGATCGGGTTCTAATATACCGTTTATTTGAAGATAAGAATATAACGTTATTCTGTTGCCGGAAAATCGGATTTTGATTTTTTTCACACTACATTCTCCAAAATGTTTGCTGTAGTTCTGGATATTTAAAGAACCGTTTGTGCCTGTTACTTCGATTGCTTTAGATAGTAATAAACTAATGAAATCCTGATAATTTTGGCTGTTAACTCCTTCAACCACACCAAAATTATGCTTGCTTGAACATTCATTATCATTAAAACCTTGCACCCGTGACGAAGAGGTTGATGTTGTAAATGTACTACTTGCTTGATCATAATTACTTACACTATCGTTGCTTTGTATTTTTTTTGCTAATTGCTTGATGGTACGCTTACTCTTTGTCAATCCGCGAGGAATAATCCATCTAAGAATCGTCCACCTTGAAGTCCAAATATTAACTTCATTTATTTTATCATCAATGCTTTTAACATCGATAGAAATAACCACTTTTCCGCTTGTGTCTATTTCGGCTGGCAAAGGTAATTCGCTTACCTCAATTTCTTTGTTTATCCAACCTTCCCCAGTTACATCCCTCCATTTGTGAGAAGATAGTTTTTGTTTTGTATTGAAAAACTCTTGAATAATATTATTTATTTCGCCCTTGCTTTTTGTTGTTTTTACTATTATTCTTATAGTTGCAAAATAGGTGTAGAGGCCGAATACTATTCCAAGTTCCAAAAAGATAAAGGCAAAAACAAATCCCATGCCGCCAAAGCACAAACAAATAAGACCAAGGATCGTCATAACTAAATACCTTTTGTTTCCATTATCAAGAAAGAAACTCCATATCGGAAGTCGAAGTTTTAATACCCCTGTTGGCGTATTGTCTTGGCCACCGGATGAAAGAACAATATTAGAGTTATATGTAGTTTCATCAATTTGTTTGCTTCCACAAAACTGACAGTATGCATCTCCTTCTTTTATATATTGACCACATATTACACAATTGTCAGTAGACATAATAATTCCTTTCTCTGGTATACAGTATACAAACTATTTCTGTCTCCTCCAGACCCTGCACATAATCAAGACACACGGGTCTTCGCAGTTGGTTTTGCGACTCTCTGAGTCGTTATCCTTTCTAAGGCTGCTTCGCTTTACTAAAGATAATTCATCATACCATTCAATTCAATGCAAATGTATCCCCCTTGGTGGGTACTTTGCAAAAAAAGATTGCGGATATTTACGAATATTTGCATATAAATGTGTAAATAGATGTGGTGATCTGTTGATTAATGAGAGGGAGTGTATGTGGACTATTTGTCTTTATGAATTTCTGTTCATGCGACTGCGAATATAGTCTGCATGATTACGTGTTCGCTAATTAATGTCGTCTGTCTCGTCCAGTATTCTTAACCGTTTGATTTTTACTACTGCTTCGGTGAGGGATATCACGTCTAGTTTTTGCTTTATTAGATCCAAATGCGATTTGACTGTGTTTGGTCTGATGCCCAGCTTTTCGGCTATGCCGTTTCGGTTATAGCCGTCAACCAGCAATTGCATGATTGTTTTTTGCTTTTCTGTAAATGATAGTTTTCTAGGTGTTTTTCTGCCTTTGACTGTTAGTTTATTGCGTAAACTGGATTTTTCGTACACAGAAGTATACAGTGCTTTTGCAAAATTATTTGGTATTTCTCCACTGTAGTTCTTTTGCACTGTGCGTTTATGCAGCCGGTGCAACATATTTACGAGGTCATCGCTTTCGTTGACAAATATCTGCGAATATCCATATTTGTGCGAAATTGCGACAGCCTTTTCAATGTGATCCATTGCGGCATCACGTCCGCCACGCCCTTTTTTCCAATAGGAAATGGCAAGCAGAATGTGCGATTCGATTATGTCGAGGGGGCGCCGATAGCGCGTCGACAAGCGGAGAAGCTTCTGCAGAATGATGATCGCTTCGGAATAGTTTTCTGTGGTTATGAACGCTCTGGCGGTTGTGAAATGTTGATATATTTCATAAAATGTCAATGTGTCATGCAAATCTCTGTTATAGTTGCTCAGCCAATCCTGCGCGAAATCCTGCGCGGTGGTCTCGTCGCCGTCGGACATGCTTAGCCTATATTTGAATGCCCGAAAATTTGGAGTCAAATAATACGCATTATTTCGTTCAATCATCGCATCAATATCATCCATAACTCCTTTTGCATCATCTTTTTGGTCCATTGCGACAAGGATGGCTGCCAATATCATCATAGCGCAGAATCTGATCTCCGGCGTAAAACTGTCATTGATTAATGAGCATGTCTCCAACGCGCGGCTGTTTGCCTCATGTAGGTTGCCCCGCTCATAATGACTTCCGGATATCACGCACATACATGTTATGAGATAATTTTCACCCAGAATTACTCCCATGCTTTTTTCTGACAGCAAAATATTTTTATCTATATTTAATATAAATTCTGAAAAATCCCTATTGGAACGGTGAAACAATGGCATATTATGCGTAATAGTTGGAGCAGTAATTATAATATCATCTTCAATGGGCATATTGGAAATTATTTCCAATGCACGTATCGTACTTTCCCGATAATCTATGAATTTTAAAAAAGCACATGAAACATGCCATTTAGTATCATGAGTAGATATTTGCGAGTATACTTGATATAGCTCATCTGCGTATTTTTCAAATACATCCGTGTCCCCTTTTGCAAAAGCGCTCCAGCTAAAAATGCCATACATTGTTGGGTACAAACGAATATCCATACCCTCAAAAGCCAAATTCAGTAAACTCAAAGTGTCAAATACTGACGCAGTCATTTTATCGTAGTAGTATAAGCCACTATAAATCGCATTAACAATCCCATCGGCATTTTTACCTTTTTTATAGTATTCAATAGCGCGATAGTAATTTTCCTTTTTATAATAATAGTCGCCGGCTCGGTTCCATTGGCCGGTTTCTACCTCGTTGCCGTATTCTGCCAGAGTCTTCATCAGGAAGCTACGGAAGAGGTCGTGAAAACGGTATGTCCCCTCGCCGGTCGATCTTAAGAAAGCATCTTCATACGCCAGCGTCTCTAATATTTCTTCGCAAGACGACAATGTTTCAGATGCAGCTTCGCCTTCAGATACGTCCTTACTTACGTTTTTCCCTATGCCTTCCCTTACGCCTTCCCCTACGCCTTCCCTTACGCCTTCCCCTATACCTTCCCCTACGCCTACCCCTATACCTTCCCCTACGCCTTCCCTTACGCCTTCCCTTACGCCTTCCCCTATACCTTCCCCTACGCCTACCCCTATACCTTCCCTTACGTCTTTCCCTACGCCTCCGCACTTGCCTCCATCTACGCCTTTTGTGAGCCAATAGCATAATTCCGGCGTCAGCTCGTCCACAACGGATACAAATGCCATGAATCGTTTAGTGCGCTCATCCCACTTTTTCCATATGTGAGTTTTGAAGTATCTGTCGATATATTGTTCCTTAAGCTTTTGCTTGTACGACAGTTCGTTTGAAAAGAGCAACGCCCGGATGCCTATCGGCCAGCCGCCGGTTATGTCTAATATTTCCTCTGCCTGTTCATTTGATATATCATGCCCGTTGATATGAAACAAATATTCAATTTCTTCTTTTGTGAATTTCAAATGCCCCGGACCTACGACGAACAGCTCCCCTTTTAGCTCCATGTCCGCAAAGCTTTCCGGAAAAGCTTCACGGCTGAGTATTATGACTGTATAGTTAAGTGGCAACCTATTGATGAAATTTGGAAGGATTTTTAAAATGTCCACATTGTAAATAATGTGCAAATCATCAATAACAATAAAGCATTGGGTTTGTCCATCTGATAATGCAGCAATGGAACGAAATGCAAATTCGAAGGGCGCCATGGAAAATGTTTGGTTTGCTAAAAGCAATTTCAGAGTGTCGTTGTGTGGTTCGATGCTGGACAGAGCCGATATAAAACGCCAGCAAAATTCCGGGCTCGAATTGTCGTACTCATCCAACGAGATAATTGCCCGTTTAGTGTTCGGAAACCCGGCTTGCATATCGAGATGTTCCAGCCACAATTGCGCGGATACGGTTTTTCCGTAGCCGGCCGGCGCATGCAGGTATAAGACTTTGGCATTTATGCGTTCATCCAAAAGCATCATAAGCGCCATCCGCGGCACACGGGTATTTTCATTTGCATTCGCATTTACATTCGCATTTACATTCAGAACCACAGTAATAACGATCCTTTCGTATAGGTGTATGCATGTAATAACGATTCTTTCGTAAAGGTGTATGCATGTAACAATGACACCTTCTTTCTTAATGCTTCATTTTTGCATGGGAAATGAATGGCATCATCGTTATTATAGATGTTGGATGCATGAATGGGCAATAAAAATGTGGTATATCGGCAAAAAAAAGTGCCCCGATATAGAATATTAATTATTCCATACCTGGGCACTGTGCAACGCGAAACACTCCTGACAGCTTGTAAGTGTACAAACCAGAACACAGGGGGACGGTTCTCTTGTGTTAAGACTCACAACACAAGAGAACCGTCCCCCTGTGTTCCAAGAGAACCGTCCCCCTGTGTTCCACAACACAAGAGAACCGTCCCCCTGTGTTCCAAGAGGGGGCGGTTCTGTGTTCGTGCCGCCCCCCTCTTATTAGTATATAGCACTTGTTCTAATGCTAATGCTAATTCAATTCAAATGCTAGTTCAAATGCTAGTTCTAATAGCTAGTTCAAATGCTAGTTCAATACTAGTTTGTATTAGCTTCTTCAAGGTACTTCAGCATATTGTATAACATCATGGCAACTTCGTCTCTGCGGGCATTGTCGGTTGGCCTGCATAAGCCTTCGTCAACATTGATCATGTCATTGTTCAGGGCAAATGCAAGGGTGTCTTTTGCCCATTCCCCGGCGCTATCAAAATCGAGTATTTCCTGGGTGGGGACACCGTCGGAAGGCACTTCGATATTCAGCGCCCTGATTGTTATTGCTATAGCTTCCTGGCGGGTTATGTTATTGCCGGCGTTTATCATCAGCAACCCATCCTCAAGGGAACCGTATACAAGTCCGGCGTTAACAACGGCACCGACATAAGGTTTTGCCCATTCCGCTACAGAATCCCAATCAGAAAAATCAGAGCCGTCAAAACCTTCCGCTAACGGCAATCCAAGAGACGCGGTAACGAGCTTGAACAATTCAGCCCTTGTTATGTCTTGTTCCGGCAGGAATACATATGTGCCGTCAGGCTGTGGATACCCGTCGACGATGCCTTTTGCAACCAGATCGTTAATGTACTCGGCAGCCCAATGGCTCTGGTTTATATCGGTCATTTTCGAAGCTATTTCCGGAACTGCATACGGGGTTTCCGTGTCAGGCAGTTGTGTTTGATCAAGGTCAGGGTCAAGATCAGGGTCAAGCTCAGGGTCAAGCTCTGTGTCTGTGTCTGTGTCTGTGTCTGTGTCTGTATCCGTCTCCAGACCTGATGGGGGTGCTGTTGTTTGTGGCGCGGTTCCACCGATCGGTGGGATTGTGTCTGGCCGGGGATTGCTTGGGCCGGGGCGAGTTGGCGTTACTGGCGCTTCTTGCGGTGGTGGCGCTGTTACTGTTACGACACACTCTGCGGCGGTTCCATACCCTTCGGCGTATCCTGCCACGCTGAAGACATTCCCTTCGGTTTGATAATCACTGCTTGAGATTGAGTTCCATGTTATTTGCAGTAATTCGACGTCGTCGCTATCATCGTTGAAGATGGCGTTTAGCGATCCCGGAAGTACAGGAGGATTCCCAACCATTGTATTCGCCGATGCATGCGCAAAGCTAGTAATTACCCTGAGAGGCCTAATAACCCACAGGATGGCTGATGCTTCGGTTCCGCTGTCCTCAATGATACCCGTTATTGTGTATGTGCCGGGCACATCAATAGCGTCAGCTATCATTCCAGCATCCCAGATTACCGGTTCGAAGCTATCAGAACCGCCCGCCCAGGTCACATAAACATGATCGGGCAGATCCGGATCTGCTCCGGCAATTGATACGTACACGTCTTCCCTTACAGTTGAAATAATGTTTTCTTCTGAAACAATGACTGTGCATAGCGGATTATCTGCCCACCCTTCAACGGTTCCAAATAATGTGAATTCACCGGCGATTGAATAGTCTTCCCTAGAATAACTGCTCCAAAATACGCCGATGTAACCAAACGATCCGTCTGAATTATACACCTTAACTGCAGAAGGCAGGGCTGGCTCGACTCCAACTACTGTAGCAATCGTCATATCAGGTATATCCGACATATATGCGGCGCCTGCGCTGACATACACAGGGAAAGTGATTGTTAGAGGAACATATCCATCTTTTCTGACATAAGCCTGCAATTCCGCAAAACCGGCGCCCACGCCTGTTATGACATTGCCTTTAACAGACAGCACATCTGTTGGGAAAACGGAGTAGATTATCTCGGCATCGCCGGGATCCGTATCGAATGTGACGGGCAAAGACTCGCCAACTCTGATTGAAATACTATCGGGGGCATTTATTGTCCTAACGTCTTCCAGATCCGTTTCCAACCGGGTCGAAAACTTCGCATCCGCCCAGTTTGCCAATGCTTCTGCGCCGTCAACATCAACAACGACCAATATCAGTTCTTTTGCACCGAAAAGCTTAAGCCTGATGTAATCCGCGTTCGTTCCAGGGCTCATATTGTCAGAAAAATACTCCATAACGCCGTCGACAAAAACCGCAAAAGACGCATTTTTGGTAGAAGCCGCATCAACGCCCGCGTATACTTCGAAAATGTCATAGCCCATGCCGTCGATATTATATAAGATGGCGGAGTCAGCATTTACTCCAAGGCCCTTGTCGAATTCTGTGACAACTCCGCCAATCCTGACTTTGATGGCGTCGCCGTCGGCGTTTTTGTTCAGCTCGACATTTTTGTCCGCAACGACAAACGGGTACTCATCCAAATAGACTTCATCTGATTTAGTAAAGTTTATTGTGTACACAAGCTGATTTCCCTCAATATCATCTACTATGACGACGGCTGATCCGGGCAATGTGTCGGCTTGCGTTATATCGGCAGCAATATACGCATTGGCAACGGATACGCTGACAGCAGGCGTCCTTGTCCTGCTTGAGAGGTAAGGGACTGTATATACATGTTTGTTTATATCGAAGTCCGGCAATGGCCTGCCATCGACATTGATTCCAACAATGGTTTGATCTGAGAACAGCTTCTGGGACTCGCTCATCAATTCCGCAACCGTTATATCCAAAGAAGCCAAAGGCCTCATCCGGTATACGAAGGTATATTCCCTCTGTGTCCAAACAGTGTACTGCGGCAATTCGGCAGGCCCGCACACTTCGCTGCCAACGCCCGAACGCATTAGATCAACTGTAATAAAGGTTTGAGATCTTTTTGTCATTTGATATGGGTGTGCAAGCCTGACCGTGGCGCCGTTCAAGTCGTCCTCTGAATAGTGAAGCGCGGAAAATTCCATTGTTGTTGAATTGATAGTGGCGCTGTTGTCCGGATTTGGCAACGTACCTACTCCGCTTGAGAACAACAAGCCGTCGCCTTCGTCGTTTGTAACAGCCGCCCATCTGACAAATGTTCGATTGCCGTTATCCGAATTCCTGACATACGGGACAAACATGTCTTCAACAGTTGTGCTATAAACCGCTGCTTTTGACCCCTTATTTGTGTCCAGATAATTCTCGAATGGCCCTCTGCCAAAGTACTGGACATTCTCGAACCCTGCCGGCATTTCAAGCTTCATGCCGACGCGCCCAAGTCTCTCCCTTGCCGTCGCGTTCGACCTGTAGGCTTCAGTCACTACGACGTCGCCTGTAGGGTATATCTCATAGCGGAGGTTATTGGTCGAATTGTTCTGAGAGGCATAGGTAATCGGCACGCCGATTACAACCTTGCTTGTGGAAATATCGACTGAAACAGTTCCAAAAGTAGGGATAGAATTCCTATATCTTGCCGCATTAATTGTCCTGTTGTCGATATACGGATGCCAGAAGTTCGGAGTTGGCGCGTTTTCAATCAGTTCAACGCCATTTGCGTTTTTGAAGGATACAATCTTGCCCACTGCTTTATCAAATACGAGTTCGAAATCTCGGCCGTTGACGTTGACTGTTGCCGCATCCTCTGTTACGTCGCCCGGGGCGAATTTTATGGATGTATCCAGCATTGGCGCGGGGGCGTTGACCGGGAATTCAACGGACAGCTGTTCGAACGCCACTAAAAAGCCTGCATCTGCCCAAAGAGCGTCTTCTTTTAGGGTCACGTCAAATGTAAGCAGATAATCTGCGTTTGCTTCTACAGTCTGCGGCACAGGGTATCCGAGGTTCAGAGTTTTGAATGAATTTGGTTTTACGTCGGCCTGTGCGTCTGACAGTACGCCTGACTGAATAACAACGTCATTTTTCTTCAGCGACCACTCTACTTTGTACTCGTTAAGATTTGTAAAATCAAGCATATTCTCAATCCTAACGACGCCTCCGACAAGATCCACACCTGACACTTTCACGCCCTGGTATGCCTTTTTCAGTTCGTAGTACTGCGGTTTGGGCGTACGGTCAGTGAAGAGTATTCCGTTCACGCAGAAGTTGTTGTCTTGACTGGGATTGTCACCAAAATCTCCGCCAAAACCCCAGAAATACGGTTTGTCGCTGCCAGGGCGCAGGATTTCAGGCTGTACGTTTGTTTGGCCCGCAGTAGTTGCATCGCTAATAACTACCTTAACCGACTGGTTGACCCAATCCCAGATGCACCCCCCGATTATTTTCGGGTATTTTTCGAATACGTCAACATATTCCTGGAGGCTTCCGGGGGCGTTCCCCATAGCATGCGCATATTCATGGGCAAAGTAGGGCTTTCCAACATCGTCCTCTGCAATTGTCGGGAGTTGCAGCCTACTTGGAGACCGGGTTAAATCGGCGTCCGGGTAAGTGGATGAACGAGTGTCCGTGTAGTCGGCGTCGCCAACGTTTTCCGGCCTGCTGTCGAAATAATGAATCGGATGCGTGCCGTCAAGTCTATTTGCATGGTCATACATCATTTTGAACACGCGCCCTGTGGCGGCGGCATTGTTTTGCGGCCCCGCTTCATTTCCCAGAGACCACATGATTATTGAAGGATGGTTTCTATTTCGCATTACGACTGAGTTGATCCTGTCTACGGATATTGGCCCCCATGTATCAACATTATCTGATGGAATAACCTGTCTCACTTGGTGGGTTTCAAGATTCGCCTCGTCAACAACATACAGGCCGTATTCGTCGCACAAATCGTACCAATACCTGTTGTGCGGGTAGTGTGCCGTCCTGACCGTATTATTGTTTGACTGCTTCATGAGTTTAACGTCCAGCTCCATGATTTCCCTTGACATAACCTTGCCGTGGTCGGGTGAGATTTCATGTCTGTTTGAGCCTTTTATGATGACGTTTTCCCCATTAATAAATAAGCCTGTCCAATCCCGCAGTTCAATTTCTTTGAACCCAACTCTGGTGCTTAAGCATTCAACGGTTACCCCCAGGGCATTTTTCAGCTCAAGGTTCAGCGTGTACAGATTGGGGTATTCGGCGCTCCATAGTTTCGGGGCGGCAACATGTTGCGTATGTGTCAGCGTAGAGACTTCGCATCCCATTTCATCCGCTTTCGTCTCATCCCCAGTAAAACCAACGTTAAACGATCTTGTGAATACTGTGTTTCCAGAGTCGTCTTTAAGAGTGGCGTTTACAGTATACCCCTCAATGGGGGCAGCTGTCAGATTCCTTGCATAAATATTCAAGTTGAAATCTGCGTCTGTGTAATTATTTTTCAGATCGGTAGTAACAAAATAATCGAAGATTTCAACTTTGTCCTTCGAACTCAGATACACATCTCTGAAAAGCCCGCCAAAATATATCATATCCTGGAGTTCAAGCCAACTCCCCTTTGACCAGCGGTAGACGCGAGCGGAAATGGTGTTTACACCTTCCTTAAGGTATGGCGTAATGTAGAATTCGGCTGCTGAGAACGTGTCCTCGCTGTACCCGACGGGTTGGCCGTTTACCCACACGTATAAACATGAGTCGGCGCCTTCAAAGGTCACAAAAATCTCGCGCCCGCCTTGGAGCATTCCCGGATCGACAGTGAAGGTCCTTTTATAGGAGCCTATCGGATTCCATGCTGTTGGCGCTTCGCCCCTCATAGTGTTAGTGTTTGCGTTGTTCAGTGCCGTGCTGGGCTGCGCATTTGTGGTTGCGCCCGCTCCTGGGGCAAGGCCGTTGCGTGCCCAGGGGGCAGCCGTGTTGGTATAAACTATTTTGTCATAACCGTACATCTGCCAGCTGGACGGCACAGGAATATCATCCCATCCTGCAACATTAAAATCATCCTTATAGAATTCTGTAATATCCACGTCTTCCGACACTAATCCAGCGGGGTTGCTCACCCAGTAGAATTTCCAGTCCCCATTAAGCGACTGGTAGTAATTTGACGACGACTCGTCGCGGCTTTCCGCTTTTGCCATTGTGTCATAGGGAATGAACTGCGCATGCTGTGGTTCGCGATTGACTTTAAAAGGGCTGGTAGTTAGGTTTGAACCCGACGGCGCCCCGGCCCACTCGTTTCCAGTAATTGCGTCAGGCGCTTTTCTTTGTGTTGCCGCGTTTGCCACGGCGCCGAAAACGATAAAACATGAAACAGCGGCTATTATTGACATTAATATGGAAAAAAATCTTATTGACATTAACACAGAAAAAAATCTTTTAGACATATTGTGCTCCTTCTTTGGATTTTAGTATTTTGTTACGATTTGTAGCGACTTGTAGCGATTTGTTACGGCTTTTTAGGGCTTGTTGCGGCTTGTTGCGGCTTGTTGTGATTTGTTGCGATTTGTTGCGATTTGTTCTTTTGAGATTGAATTATGAATACGTAAAGAATTATGCAATACAGTTTTATCCACACCAGTTATTCCACGCAAAATACGGAGAGCGTAAACGCATCCGGCACAAAAACGAAACCCATGCGATACATAATTAACGTATAGTAACGCCTACTGTCGCGTGTTCTCTCCACACTACCCCCCCCAGGATCTGTGTAAAAGAAAATATTCGCATGACGGTGAATAAAATCGACCAATTCCATTACATTGTAGCATCTTTAAGGAAAAAAATCAAAAATGAAGGCGGGCGGATATTGAATCCGCCCCTACTGTTGGATGCTGTCCATGAGACGGGCGGATATTGAATCCGCCCCTACGCGAGGCGGGCGGATATTGAATCCGCCCCTACGCAAGACGGGCGGATATTGAATCCGTTGAGACGGGCGGATATTGAATCCGCCCCTACTTGTGGAATGAATTTGGTTATGTTAAGATCATGCAAAGGCTTTACAGATTATGAATGGCCTGGAGGTGAATAGGGGGTTGGCTACGAGATATGTTTGCGAATTGGGCGAAGATGTTTTAAGAAAGAAGGCTAAAGAAGTCAAGAAGATTGACAGGAAAATAATTGAGCTGTTAGACGACATGGCTAATACCCTGTACGAAAAAGATGGTATCGGCCTGGCTGCGCCACAGGTAGGGATTCTTAAAAGGGTTGTTGTGATTGACATAGGGGAAGGCTTGATTGAGCTAATAAACCCGGTTATTACAAGGCAAGAGGGCGAGCAAATATATATGGAAGGCTGCCTGAGCTACCCAGGCCATTTTGGAAATGTCAAGCGCCCGGCTAAACTAACCTTAAGGGCATTTAACAGAGAGGGGCAAGAATTGGAATACGAGGCGGAAGGTTTGTTGGCCGTTGTGTTCTGCCATGAACTTGACCACCTTGAAGGCACTATGTTTATAGATAGGGTTATTGGGGAAATCTATACTGCAGAACAACTCAAGGCAATGAGCGATGCAGAAGAGGGAGAAGCAACCTTGGAAGAAGTGACCTCGGATAAAGTAACCTCGGGAGAAGTGACCTCGGATAAAGTAACCTCGGGAGTAGCGGACGAGGGAGAAGTAGCCTCGGGAGAAGCGGACGAGGGAAAAGCAGCCTCGGGAGAAGCAACCTCGGGAGAAGTAGGCGCGGGAGGCACTGGCGCGAATGGAGCCATAGCGAAAGAAGTAGGTGGAGGAAGGGCAATATGAATGTAGTTTTTTTGGGGACGCCGCAATTTGCGGTACCATCCCTTAAAATGGTGATAAAAGAAGGGTATGATATAGTCTGCGTCGTGACTCAGCCGGACAGAAAGCAGGGTAGGGGCGGCAGTGTTGCGAT
>Ga0099364_10006296_pt1 | contig 17328 bp, 14 predicted proteins | sample TergutTh196P3_FD_73070 | JGI IMG/M metagenome (GOLD analysis project Ga0099364, IMG submission 73070) | Microcerotermes parvus P3 segment gut microbial communities from Pointe-Noire, Republic of the Congo - Th196 P3 | ecosystem: Host-associated > Arthropoda: Insects > Digestive system > Gut ... | reverse complement strand
GACATCGTCGGCGGCGCGGAGGATTTCGGCGAAACTGATGAACGAGCCGGGATTGCAGTCGTAATTGTGTGTATAGACAAAGTTTACGCCGAAACTTTTGAGCCGCAGCATGCTTTCCTTGGCGGCTTCGTAATTGGCGAGTGCCGCTCCGACTTGGGCGTTGCACAGCGGCACTGCGGAAAGCCAGATTCGACTGCCGTTCAGGTACAAGTCCCGACCGTCAATCCAAAACTTGCGGAAACCGAAGGAAACGGGATGGGTTCGGTCTCGTAGATCAAGTTGATTGGCTGGCGCACCTTCGTCTATCCCTTCGTAAAATTCGGACAAGCCAACAACAATGGTGTACATGTTTTCCGGCGAGTGGATGTCCCATAACTCAAGAGGTTTCCATGTGATGTTAGAGGCAACAACGCCCTTAACAAGTTCTTCTCTATAACAGTGTCTGCGTTCAGAGTGAAAAACAATCTTTCCATTTTTGTCATATATTTTGAATCCCAATTCATATCCGTACAATTCGTCGTTATCTTCCTTCAAATACTTTTCGTCCAAGTTTTTCAATGCCACCGTAACCGTAATTCTTTCTTCCCGCACCGACGTTTCGACTTTCACGTCACTAATTCTCGCTCCTTTCGGTTCGGAAATAAGAAAAACGTCTCCGCATAGTCCTCGTCGATTGACGGTGGCGGTTGCTTGTTTTGGAGCGTTTGTGTCGTTGAAGATGGCGATGACATCGGACATCGGCAGAGCTTCGACGTAGAGGGTGAGCATGTATTTCTTGCCCGGCTCGCAGTGTGCGGTGAGATCGACCGTGCCGGAAGGGTAGAGGATTTCCCCGATGCGCTTTGCGTTCGATGCGTCGTTAGCGGTGCCGCCTGCGGCACCCTCCGCGCCGGGTGCCGCAGGCGGCACCGCTAACTCACCCGCCGCAAGCGGCGACGCTAACATGGGTGCTAACCAGACCACCGCCCGCGAATTGACGTAATCCGCTTTCAACACTATGCGGCGATTGCGCCAATTTCGCGGTATTTCGATTTCCCGTTGATACCACATACGGGTAACGTCGCGTGTCGCTGTGTTTTGCCAACTGGGATGCGGATAGACCTGTTGGCTGTCCTTTTGCATATAGTGGTGAAAGCCCGGCATAGGAATCGAACCGGGGACTTTGAAGTAGCCCCAGTTTTCTAACGGGGGACTAACGTCCCCCGCTCTTTCAGTGAACGGTTGCCATTGCCAGAGACCGTTGATGCAGATTTTTTCGCGGGTCGGCGTGGTTTGTTTGTAGGCTTTGTCGAAGTCCCAAACGGCTTTTACGCCTTCGGGCAGCATTACCGCCGGTTGGTCGGCATACAAGGCGGTGGAACAGACGAGAATGAATAGAGCGAGAACGGTGCGCATGAAAGACTCCTTTTTGTCGAGACAACACAGGTATTGTACCATAAACAGAGTTACATTCTTACGGAAGCAGCTCCGTTAACCTTTTGTTCTTTTGTTCTCAAATTTGTAGGGGTTGCATTTGTTGAATCCTTTTGTACACTGGACGATTAGTGTTTCATCAACGACCAATTGGAGGCGCATTTACACAATGGGAAACATCGGAATCGGTCTGAATATGGAAGCGGTGCGGACTTCGCACAAGTCGTTTGAATGGGGAATCCAATTCGCCGCAGAACTCGGTTACGAATACGTCGAACCAATGGTACACTGGGGACGAGAACTCTTGAGCGAAGCCAGATACTTTCACAGCGTTTCAATGCTCGACGATCCGTTCCGCATCCGTGATTGTGTCGAAAAGCACGGCATTAAACTCTCCGCCTTTTCGTCACATAGCCAACTGTCGAAACCGGAAATCGCCGTCGAATACCTGAAACAAGCCGCCCGATTCGCCAAAGAATGCGGTGCGCCGGTCATCAACACCCACGAAGGACACAAACAAACATGGACGACCGAAGAGGAAGATTTCGTACTCATCAAATACTCGATTACCGAGGCGTTAAAAGTCGCATCACGGCGAGGAATCAAAATTGGTCTCGAAATGCACCAGACATATTCGTTGGTGCCGGATAAATACGACCAGATTCTCAATTTGGTCGATTCCCCTTTTGTCGGCGCAAACTTCGACACGGGCAACGCTTATCTCGGCGGCGAAGCCCCGATTGCGTGGATGGAACGTATCAAGCATCGCCTCGTTCACATGCATGCGAAGGATATTTCCGTTGCTCAATCGGATGCCGAGCGGGGCAAAGTGATGGGCACCGCAGTCGGTTGTGCTTGCGGCGATGGCGTGATCGATTGGGAAGCGGTGATGGCAATTTTGCGGACGATCCCGCAGGATGTCGTGTTGAGTGTCGAGTGCGGAACTCTCGACGAAGCGGCGAGGAGTATCGAACATTTGCGGAAGATACGGGATAAACGTTAGCCGCCCTGCCGTGTTGCAGTTCACGCAGTACTGATTTTCCGAAGGCTCTATTCCGGTTCCGGGTTGATGACACGTCGACGGTACAGGTATGTGTTGTAAATGCCCTATTTTGCCTAAAATGTCAGCAATAAACCGCCTATTTTGTCTATTTATCCACAATGTCGTGAGATTTTTGCGACATTCGGCACCGCTCCTGTCCACCAACCCGAAACCGGAATAGAGCCAAAGATTTAACCGCAAAGTACGCGAATGACACAAAAGTTCACAAAAAAGTAAAATTGTTGACGTTGCGATACTGTCGGGTGAAAGATTGAGCGTTTTGGCGTACCGCAAGCATTTTTTATGAAAACACTAGGTATCATCGGCGGCATCGGAAGCGGAAAAAGTACCGCCGCTGAATTCTTTCGGCAGTTAGGCGCGGCAATCATCAAAGCAGATGACATCGGACATCAAGTGCTGCGGTTTCCGAAGATAAAAGAGTCCGCACAGCAGCGCTGGGGGGACTCCGTGTTTAGCACCGACGGTGAAATAGACCGGAGAAAACTAGCCGCGGTTGTCTTTGCCGATGAGAACGAACTTGCGTTTCTTAAAAACTTGACTCATCCCTTGATTGCAGAAGAAGTACTCCAGCAACGAAAAAAAATTGAACACAGCAGTGTACAACTTTGCCTATTGGACGCACCGCTGCTAATCGAATCCGGCTGGGAATATCTCGTCGATGTGATTATATTTGTTTCAGCACCTGTTGAGGTACGTTGGGAGCGGATTAAGAGCCGCGGCTGGTCGGAGACCGAGTGGAAACAGCGTGAGTCGGCTCAACTTCCAGTGGAGAAAAAGTCCCGCCGGGCAGATGTCGTCCTCGACAATTCCGGTGATGTCGAACATCTGCGTTCACAGGTGGAGACTCTCGTGCGTAAGTTTGTTTATACTCCGGCACGGCAATAATTTACCTTTTTCCCTTCGTGTGTCCTTTGTGCCTTTGTGCTTATCCTTTTTAACCACGAAGGCACAACGGACACAAAGGTTCACAAAGAAGACAAAGCGGAATTATCGGCGTTACACTGTACAACAGTTTTTTTCCAACTCCAGCAACTGTTGTTTCACTGCCAAGCCGCCGCCGAATCCGGTGAGTGAACCATCCGCTCCGATGACTCGGTGGCACGGAACGATGATAGCAATCGGATTCCAATGGTTTGCCATTCCTACTGCCCGGCAAGCTTTGGCGTTGCCTGTCTGTTCAGCTATGTCCCTATACGACCGAGTCTCTCCGTAAGGGATGGTCAGCAAAGTATGCCAAACAGATAATTGAAAATCGGTGCCGGAAAGCTTCAACGGTATGTCGAACACTCTCCGCTTGCCGTTCAAATACTCCTTAATTTCTTTGGCGGCACTTCGGAGAAAGGGTGTCGATTTTTCGACAGTATCGGTAGGAAACTTTTTGTTGCTTTCTTTTCGGGTATCCCAGAAAAGATGCGTTAGGAATTGTTCCTCTTCGGCAATTCCTATGCGTCCGGTTATTGTTTCGATAAATGTTATGTAATTCATCACTCATCGGGCGTATCGTTTGGCGCAGTCAGTGAGCGTACCAATTTACACAATTTTTTGTTTGTCGGCAATGCGCATCGCCTTTTAATTTTGACACACCCGATGTACTGCTGGACTTGCAGATTGACTCTGTGCAGGGTAGAATCCGTTGACTTCAACCGTGCCTATTTCAACCGTGCCTCTCCCTATGAAAATTTTACTGATTATTGGACATTCAAAACCGCATAGTTTCAATCACGCTATTGCCGAAAAGTCTGCTTTGGTGCTGAAAGAGCTGGGACACGAGGTTCTTTTTCGCGATCTTTATCAGGAACACTTCGATCCAGTAATGCCGACAGGTGAAGAAAATTTGCCGGAGAACGAATTATCGGAGCAAATACAACACCATATTCGCGATTTTAAGGAAGCTGACGGAGTTATCATCGTCCATCCTAACTGGTGGGGAGGACCGCCAGCCATCCTTCGCGGCTGGGTGGATCGGGTGATTCGAACCGGTTCATGCTACAATTTCACGAAGGAGGGAGTCGTTTCGTATGTGGGAGGAAAAATCGTACAAATCTTTTCGACGTCGAACACTCCGCGTGACGTGGAATTGCAAGTGTATGGTGATCCGATCGAAACTTTTTGGAAAACTGTTGTTTTCGGTCTCCTCGGAACCAAATCTTTTGAACGCCGCAACTTTGAGTCCATTGTATTGAGCACGTCCGAAGAGAGGCAAAGCTGGCTAGCGGAAGTCGAGTCAACGCTCAAACGGCGATTCGATACTATACCGTAGGGTGTGTAAAAATTTAGTTGTTTTTTGTACAATGGTGGTGTCGCATACTTTTTACAAGGACGTATTTTTATGCCGCTGCCTTCCGACTCCCGCTCCGCTCACGATCTGCTCCACGAAAAACTCGATGCCCTGCTCGACGAATGCGACCTCGTCATGAACACCGCCGCCGACAATGTCTGTTTGGAGGGCGAACCTTCCACGACCTCGACGACATCTTCTGCACAAAAGGACACAATTCCTCCAAGAAATCTATCAGCAGAAACTCCAAGAAAAAATCACCGCCGTCGAACAAACCGACGAAGGAAAACACGGGGAAGCAAAACACGAAAGCGAAAAGTTCGACGTAACTCTCGGCGTTGAAACGGGTTACACCGAAAGACTGGAACGGCTAGTGACAAACCCTGACGCAAAAGAATGAAAAAACAACCTCATTTTCACCTCATTTTTCTGACAAAACAACCTCAGTAGCCCAAGCGTTCTTTAACGATTAACCTCATTTATCTCATCTTGTTGGCGGGAAAATGAGGTTGACCTTTTTATTGCTCAATTGGCTACTGAGGTTGTTTTGTTATTGTAAATGATGTGAAAATGAGGTTTTTGACTCTCGATACGCTGCAATGTTACGATTTCGGGAAACGTGTCAACGGACACCGGAGGAACTAAATGGTGTCGCCGGTGGCAGAGCGGACAAGATCGGGTATAATGAGAGGAGTTAGAAGTTAGAATAAGAGCGAGCGGGGGTGTTAGCCCCCCCGGTGGTCGGGGGGTTGACACCCCCCGCTCGCTGCTCGAAATCAAATTATATCCCCCAAAAAATGAACATCTCCCATTTTTTCATCGACCGACCGATTTTCGCCTGCGTCATTTCGCTAGTCATTCTCCTCGCAGGAGCCGTCGCCACGCCCATCGAAAAACAGGTCAACGGTGTGGATAAAATGCTCTACATATCCACCTCTTGCACCAGTGATGGTAGCGTCAAAATTACCGTGACCTTTGAAGTCGGTACCGATCCCGACATGGCAACCGTACTCGTACAGAACCGAGTCAACGTCGCCTCGGCAAAACTGCCCGAAGATTGCGCAATCATTTAGCCGGTACTCCGACGCAAAAACAAAAAGCCCGGTGCTGTCGCACCGGGCTCTGTTTGTTCTTTGCTAATTTTTCCCGCCAACCCTGTATTAGAGGTTCCCTTACGGCAAATCGTGTCCCATCTTGTCCCGCTTTGCCGCCAGATAACGTTCACTATGTTCATTAGGCAGACACACAATCGGCACCTGATCGACAACCTCCAAATCGAATCCGCCGTAAATAAAAGCGTCCGTTTTCTTCGGATTGTTCGTCAAAAGACGAATCCTTTTGAGACCGATGTCTTTCAATATCTGAATGCCTACACCATAATCACGCAGATCGGCTTTGTGTCCCAAAGCCAAGTTTGCCTCAACAGTGTCCATTCCGCCGTCCTGTAAATGATACGCCTTGATCTTTTCGGCAAGTCCAATGCCGCGCCCCTCTTGCGGTAAATAAACGAGAACACCGTTGCCCGACTCGCTGATCACCTGCATCGCCCGGTGAAGCTGATCGCCGCAATCGCACCGAAGCGAATGGAGCAAATCGCCCGTAAAACAAGAAGAATGAAGCCGAACCAGCGGCGCTTCCGCAACAGAAGGATCACCAAACACAATGGCAATCGGTTCGTCCGATTCGTATTTGACATTGTAAATGTAGACTCTGGCGTCGCCGTATTTCGTAGGTAACTCGGCATCGGCAACTCGTGAAACAATTTTTTCACTGCGCCGCCGATACTTGATGAGTTCCTCGATGGTAATGATTTCCAATTCAAATTTTTCAGCGAGGGCGAAGAGCGTTTCACGGTCGGCACGATTGCCGGTGTCGTCCAGGATTTCGCACAGCACTCCGCCTGCTTGCATTCCGGCAAGGCGCACCAAGTCGATAATCGCTTCGGTGTGTCCTGCCCGGCGAAGTACGCCTCCCTCTTTGGCTTCGAGCGGAAAGAGATGCCCAGGACGCACGAAATCCGCCGGTTTACTGTTCGGATCGATGATCGCTCTGATCGTGTCGGCTTTTTCCGGTGCGGTGATGCCGGTTCGGCTCGTGATGTGATCGACAGGAACGGTAAATGCCGTTTGGAGCGGAGCGGTGTTGTGCGAGACCATTGGTGCGAGTTCGAGCCGTTTGCACGTTTCTGGAAGAATCGGCATGCAGACTTGTCCGCGTCCGTACTGGAGCATAAAGTTGACTTGTGCGTCGGTAACGGTTTCGGCGGCGCACACGAAATCGCCTTCGTTTTCCCGGTCTTCGTCGTCCATAACGATAACGGTCTTACCGGCTTTTATCGCCGCTAACGCTTGTTCAATCGGAGAAAGGGAAGGCATAGTCCACTCATTATACCAAACATTTCGACAGACTGCAATCAGAATGAAAAAACCGCAAACACTGTGGAACGTGAGGATTGTTGATTCCTATGTTGGAATCTGGATAATGTTCACCGGGACTGGGCATAACGAGAGCATTCTTTCGGGGCTAGAAAGCGGGGCTAGAAAGGGAAGAATAAGGGATTTCGCGGAAATTGTAAAGAGAAAATCGCTAATTTCATGATACTCTCTCTAACAATCAGATGGAATACCGTGAACGGTTATCTTTATTTTGACACACCCGAATGTCATTGACAGTCACGTCACGCTGGGGTTGTGGTACAATGGACTCCATCGGTTTCGTTCCACAAAAAACATTGGACGCTTTGCTTACTTACACACCGGCACTAATCGCCCTGCTGGTTTTGTTGCTTTGCTCCGGCTTCTTTTCCTTCAGCGAAGCAGCAATCTTTTCGCTCAATCAAACCGACCGAGCAGCACTTGTCGAAAAAGGAAAACTCGGACGACGATTACTACATCTCCTCGAAAATCCCGAAAATATCCTAAACTCCATTCTGCTCGGAAACCTCTTCGTCAATCTGCTCTACTTCACGCTCGCCGCCGTTGTTGCATTTCGGTTGAAAGATCAGAGCATTCTCGCATTGACTATCGGAATCGGCTCCCTCTTGGCAATCATCATCTTCGCAGAAATTTTGCCGAAGAACATCAGTGTGCGAGCACCGCAATTTTGCTCCCTATTGGTGTGTTTTCCGATTTTCTTTTTGGTGCGTTTGTTAAAACCGGTGCTGCCGGTGCTCTCTTTTTTGAATTTACTCTCACGCCGCTTAGTTTATCCTAATTTCGTTCCGGAACCTTATCTTCGAGTTAGCGATTTGGAAAGTGCCGTTGCCCTGTCCGATAACGACGCCGCTCTGCTCAAGCGGGAACAGCGGGTGCTGCAAAATATCGTCGCCCTGTCCGATATGGGAGCCGCCGAACTAATGCGTCCGCGGTCTTGGTTAAAAACGTTTCGTCCGCCGATTACCTTCGACCAAATCATATCGGAACTCGGCGGTACTCTTCCGCGAAGCGGATATTGTCTCTTGATAGAGCAGGATTCCGAAGAAATTGTCTCCGCACTATGTTTAACTCGGTTGACAGCCGAAGAGTTGGAAACCGGCTGGGAAGAACAGTTTGAATATGTCATTTACGTTCCTTGGTCAACCTCGATTGCCGAAGTTTTTGACCATTTACAACGGGCGAAGCGCAAAGTTGCCGTCGTGGTGAACGAGTTCGGCGAAACGATTGGCATTATCACAATTGATGACATTATTGCTGCTCTGTTTACTCGGGAGCAGGGTCGAAGTCGGGGGCTGTTGAACCGCCGCGAGTTGAAACGGATTGCCGACAATTGCTGGCAGTTGACCGGCTTGACGAGTCTACGGACGTTGGAGAGGAAGTTTGGCGTTTCTTTTCGGGAGTATTCTAGTTTGACGGTCGGCGGGCTTCTTCGTGAAAGATTGGAGCGTTTGCCGCGTGTCGGCGATCAATGTGAAGTCGCAATGCTGCAATTTCGTGTCGTCAGTATCGAAGACGAGACCGGCTTGATTGCCGAATTGCAAAAACAAACTGAGCTGCATTCGTCAGAATGCAGAAGTTAAAGCGCAAGCGGACATCATTACACATTGTACCAATTATCGGTTACAATGCGTATGTGTTCTCTTTTATCAATCGATTATGAAACACTCAATCCTTCTCCCTCTGTTACTTGTTTGCCTTTCTTGTTGCGTCCTCGCACAGGAAACAACGTCATGGAACCTCGGCGGCGATTCGCTCTGGACGCGAGAACCCAATACCGGTACGATGACCAAAGAAAACGGCGATTACCTCATTACGCACACCGGTGCCCGCGACTGGACAGTCAATCTCCATTCATACATTCCCGTATCGCCGGGAGAAATGTTTCGCATATCCTTCAAAGTGCAAAACGACGAAACCGGCTCCGCCGAATTTACCGTTGGAACATTCGATAGCGGACGAAACGTCATTAACTGGTCGCACGGCAGAGCAGCACAACGAGGCAGAGCCGACACGAGAACGATTACCGACGAGTTCGTCATCCCGCGCGGCGTGGCAACTATTCTGCCCCGATTTGTCGGTACAGGTCTTGCCAAAGTGCGGGCTTCCGACTTCACATTGGAACGACTGGGTAAGACTGTTGTGCTGATTGATCCCGAACGGGAGATTCCCGCTGCCGGAGAACCGCCGCTCGACCTGATGCCCAGCAGCACCCGGGACTTTGGAACCCACCTGATGTATCAAGGCGACCGGGAATTCGGTATAGCGAGAGGCAGCACCCCTCGACATTGGATCGACGCAGGCAACACTTATCAAGACAAACCGACGTGGCGGTTTGCGTCTCTCGATAATCTTCCTTTCAATTTAGCGCCGATAGAACCGCTGAAAGTTACGCCGGGAGAACGGATTTTCGTTTCACTGCGTATCTTTGTTGAGCGCGGCAGACCAGTATTGAACATTCTGCCCTGGCAAAATGGGCTTCCCGTAAAAACGCCCTTTGCGTCAGGAACATTCCGCCCCGCCCAAGGGGAGGAAACCAACGTTTGGTGCAACATACACGCTTATCTGACCATACCGGAAGGAGTGCAAGGTTTAGTGCCGATTATCAGCAGTCCCGAGGGTGCTGTTTATAATGTTGCCGAGTGGACGGTCTCCCGACCGAGTGCGGAAGAACTCAATCCTACGCCGAAAAAAGTCGAAGGATTTGCAACAGAACGCATTGAAGAAAAACTAGATCGCGGTCTCGTTGCGCTCCGAAAAGGGAGCGATGTTTATCTGAGTTGGCGTTTACTCAAGACGGACGCACCCAATGTCGGATTTGACGTTTATCGTATCGCACCCGACGGCAGGGAAAGCAAACGGAACTCGAGACCGATCACACAAACGACCGATTTCGTTGACCCGATAGTTCCCGCCACGATGGATTTCCGCTGGGAAGTCCGCTCTGCGGGGCAAACATCAGCACGCGTTGCCGCCCTGGATAAGCCGTACATTTCGATTCCGCTCAAAGACGCAACGACGTTTGGCAGTATCGGCGTTGCGGATTTGGACGGCGACGGTCAACTCGATTACGTCATCGAAACGCCGAACGCCAACATTGACCCCTGGTATCTCTACTGGAGTGCGAGTCCCAGTCCGTATAAACTGCAAGCCTATAAGTCCGACGGTACATTTCTCTGGGAGTATGACCTCGGCTGGGGAATCGAACGGGGAATGTGGTACTCTCCTTACGTCGTTGCCGATCTTGACGGCGACGGTTGTGCTGAAGTGATCGTTAAAACAGCTCCCGGTGATTTTCGCGGCGATACCGGTCGGGTTTATTCTGGACCCGAATATCTAACGGTTCTCGACGGTAAAACCGGCAAGGAGCGGGCGAGACTCGATTGGCCCAGCCGTGATGGATTGGCGTACAATTATGCCAGCCGAAATCAACTTTGCATTGCGTATCTCGACGGCAAAACGCCCTGCCTGATCGCACTGCGCGGAACCTATACCCGAATGATTGCGATTGCGTATCAACTTCGGACGGGACCGGATCGGCTTGAAGAGTTATGGCGTTGGGATAACCGTTGGAACCGAAGTCAGTGGGGACAAGGGGCGCACACAATGCATGCCGTCGATCTCGACGGCGACGGTCGGGACGAAGTGATTCTCGGTTCCATTGCATTGGACGACGACGGCAGTGTCCTTTGGGAGCTGGGGTTGGGGCATCCCGATCACTTTTACGTCGGCGATATTGACACGTCGCGTCCCGGCTTGGAAGTCGTGTTCGGTATCGAATCGCGTCGCCCAGACCGCAATGGTGTTTGTATGATTGACGGCAAGACCGGCGAACTTCTTTGGGGACACGATAAGCCGACGTCGCACATTCATTCGACGGGGATGGTATCGCCGATAGATCCCTCGCGTCCGGGCAGTTTGATTTGGTCGGGCGAGGAAAACTCTGAGACCGACCGCTGGCTGCGCGATGCCAAGGGGAACGTTTTGGAAGTGCCGGAAAGATTTCCCCGGAGAAGTCTTGCTCCGCAGTCGGTATGGTGGGATGCGGGCTTGCATCGGAAATTGATAGTGGGCGGTGCTCCTGTCAGTTATCCTTCGTTTGAAAGCGTGGATGATACACGGTTTGAAGGGAGTATCCGGTTGATAGGCGACATTTTCGGCGATTGGCGGGAAGAGGTGATTACTTCGGTGGACGGCGAGATTCGGATTTACAGTACAACGATTCCGGCGAAGGATCGCCGCGCGACATTTTTGCAGGATCGCAATTATCGAGCGACGCTGACCGAGGCGACGATGGGCTATCCGCAGATTCCGTTGCCGACGCGGGACATTGCAAGATAAAAGCGGCGTTTTCACTAACGCAATTATGTTAACGTCGTTCCGCGCGGCTGATTCGTCTCTTGATTCCAATACGGCGACAAACGCCGTAACTGTGCGACTATCTGCGGAAACCGCTCTATTACAGCGTCAATTTCCTCTTTCGTCGTGTATCGACTCAAACTGAAACGCACCGAACCATGCTTCGCCGTAAAAGGAACATCCATCGCCGTCAAAACATGCGACGGCTCCAACGAACCCGATGTGCAAGCCGAACCGCTCGAAGCACAAATCCCCGGAGTACCTGCTAAATGCGTATCGGCTAACTGGTACAATATCCCTTCCCCTTCAATATAATGTACCGCAACATTTAACGTATTCGGCATCCGTTCCGCACCGGCACCATTGATTTCGACATTCGGAATGCTTTGGATTATCGACATTTCTAATTTGTTACGGAGCCGTTCGATCCGTCGGGTATCTTCGTTGTGTGTTTCCGCCGCAAGTTCTATTGCCTTAGCCATTGCAACGATGTACGGAACATTTTCCGTCCCGCCGCGTCTGCCTGATTCCTGATGACCGCCAATCATAAAGGTTCGGCAGGGAGTCCCTCGACGGATTATCAAACCGCCGACTCCCTTCGGTGCGTGAAACTTGTGTCCCGAGAAGGCAAGCATATCGACGTGTCGAAAGTTACCGTTCATTTTAATCGGCAACTTCGTAACCGTTTGCGTGGCGTCGCAGAAGAAGAGGATTTCCGGGTTTGTTTCCTTGACGATTCGGGCGAGCCGGTCAATCGGAAATATCACGCCTGTCTCATTGTTAGCGTGCATCACCGCAACGAGCAGGGTATCGTTCCGCAGTTCTCTGACGAATTCGCCGAGGTTGATATTTCCTTGCCTATCCACTCCGATAAAGGAAACGTCGAATCCTTCACGTTGGATTTCTTTACAAACTTCCAGTACGGCGGGGTGTTCGACGGCGGTGGTGATGATATGTTTTCGCCGAGGATTCGCTCTAACTGCACCGAAAATGGCGGCATTGATGCTTTCGGTAGCGCATGACGTAAAGAGCAGTTCCGACGGCTGCGCTCCCAGGTGTTGGGCGATTTGTTGTCGTGCTGTTTCAACGGCGTTGCGTACCGGCTTTGCCGATTCGTACATCGAACTTGGATTGAAGTATTCTTGTCGAAGAAAGGGCATCATCGCTTCGCGGACTTCCGAAGCGATCATCGTCGTGGCGTTGTTGTCGAGGTAGATCGTCATGACTATAAAAAGATTTTTTAGCTGCTGGAACGGGAAAATTAGACTTGTTCGGAAACCATCAAAAATTGTCATTCCCGGCGCAAACCGGAATCTGGACTAGCGTTTTGCAGCCTGTTACTCTAGATTCTGGTTTGCGCCGGAATGACCGCTTATGAGATTGCCTATTATACCAGGATTGGCAAACTGCGTAGTAGAGACACCGATTAGTACGGCAGCGCACCGCATCTCGGTGGCATATTTGAAAAAATATCTTAAAATGAAAGGCTGTTTTTATTCTGCATTCCAACCCAATCAACAATTATGAGAAAACAGACACATTGGCTTTGTGCCGCCCTAATCCTTTCCTTTGCTGTCAGTGCGGCAGCACAAGAGTACACCAGCCGACAGGAGGTTCTTCAAAACGAAGAACTACGCCGAGATTTTAACATTCAGGGAGAATACCTCGCCACGGCAGAAGGACACTCCGTCGGCTTGCACCTGATTGCCGACGGCGGCGGAAAGTTTCGATTCGTTGCCTACGTCGGCGGTTTGCCGGGAGAAGGATGGAAAAGAGGAGAACCCCGAGTACTCGGAACCGCTGTACTCGACGGTGATACCATCATTTTCGATCTCGCCGAACAACGTGATCTCCAACCGCCCGTCGATAGCGCAAAGGGAGAAGTCAGAGGAACAATTACCTTCCCGCAACGCCCCCAAGGTGAACGACAGCAAGGGGAACAGGGCGCAAGACAGCAAGGCGGACAAGGGCAAGCCCGTGGAGTCCCCGTAAGGATAGAAACTCCCGCTAGCGGTGAGAGACCGGCATTCGTCTTTGAAAAGCAAAATCGGCGCAGTGAAACGCTCAATCAAAGAGTCCCCGAAGGGGCGGTCGTGATTTTCGATGGCACCAACCTTGATAAATTCCGCGACGGCGCACGAATCAATGAAGTACCGGTACCGCAACGTGAAGGCGCAGAACAGCAAGGACAGCGTCGCAATCAAAACACTCTTTGGGCGGAGGCGGCAACGACGGCATTTGAAAAGAAGCCGTACACGATGCACGTCGAATTTATGCTTTCCTATATGCCGCAGGCGCGCGGACAGGCACGTTCCAACAGCGGGGTCTATATTGACGAGCGGTACGAATTGCAGGTTCTCGACTCCTTTGGCTTGGAAGGGAGGGACAATGAGTGCGGCGGTTTTTATCAGTTTGCCGGACCGATTGTGAACATGTGCTTTCCGCCGTTGACTTGGCAGACGTACGATATTGATTTCACGCCAGCCCGTTGGGACGGCGACCGAAAAATTGCGAATGCCCGGGTAACGGTCAAGCACAACGGCGTGCTGATTCAAGACAATCTTGAACTTAAAAATCACACGCCCGGTCGGCGTAATGAAGGTCCCGAACCGTTGGGACTCTATCTGCAAGGACACGGTAACAAAGTACAGTACCGTAACATATGGATTCAGTACAAGGATTGGGAACCGCTAACTCAGGCGGTACCGCTCCCGGCGGAAGTTACGCAAGAAGCGACGGTTGCTGTTGCTAAAGCGGAGGAAGAACCAGCGACGATAGAAGAACTCCAACGTAACAGTTCATCGTCAGCACCGCGAGTCCAATTCCCGCGATTCAGGTACGTGCGCCAGCGTTAATAGACCGACCGAGCCTGGGTGTGTAAAAGTTTTTTATCATTTCAGAAAATTGCTCTTTACATAAATCGAGAAATAGTGTACACTATGCCATCGTTGGACGACGGATTGTTTCAACCAGGTGAAAATTGAGAGCATGGATGCTCGACCCCTATGCCGTTTCGTTTGCTTGCTGCCGTTGCTTGTGTTCGCAACGGGAGCAAGTTACGAAACAAAAAATTTCATTGTCAATGCGCCGACCGCCGAGTTGGCACGACAATATGCCGAAACAGCCGAGCAGTGCCGAGAGGATTTGGCTCTGCTCTGGCTTGGCAAAAAACTGCCCGACTGGTCGGCAAAGTGTCCTATTAAAGTCCACGTCGGCAACAATTTAGGCGCAGGCGGAAGTACATCGTTCGTCTTTGAGGACGGCGAAGTCTTCGGCTGGGAAATAGAAATCCAAGGTTCACATGAAAGGATTCTGGACTCCGTTCTGCCGCACGAAATTACACACATGATATTGGCGTCGCATTTTCGCAAGCCGCTTCCCCGTTGGCTTGACGAAGGTATTGCGACTTCAGTCGAACACAAGAGCGAGAAAGCCAATTACCGGCGAATGCTTCGGCATTTTCTGCACACGGATGTGCAGCGGTGCTTTCCGCTGAATCGGATGGTTGCGATGAAGGATTATCCTTCCGATCCGATGCCGTTTTACGCCCAGGGCTTTTCGCTTGTGGAGTATCTTTTGGAAAGCGGTCGGCAGTTCGGCGGTTGTGAACACCAGCGGTTGGTGCGGTTTGCGGACTCGGCAATGCAAGACGGCGATTGGCAATCGGCACTGCGAGAGCATTACGGAATCCAAAATCTTGGCGCTCTCCAGTTAAGTTGGATTGAATGGCTTGGTAATGGTGTTCCGGCATTGCCTGTTCCGGCGTTGCCGATGGTTGCCGAGGTGCCGGCAAGTGTGCCGGCGGTTCAGACTTCGGTGTTGCAGACCAGTGCAAAATTACCGCCGCCGGTGGATTCGGTGTATGATAACCGAGTATCGCCAACACCGGTGGAAACGATTCCGGTCAAGTGGAACGACGAAAAAGCGGTGCCGATTCCTACGTCGTTTGGGCGGGAACTAATTTTGCGGTAGGGACCCTCTAAAAATCACAATTTTTACTTTGATTTGCGCCGAAAAAGCAACGATCGGCACTTTGCACACATTGTGTAACACTTTGCGGTTAAATCTTTTTTTTAACCGCAAAAGACGTAAGGGACGCAAAGAAAAATAACATCGGCTCCCTTTTATGGTATATTACAGGGTTGGTAGGAAAAGATTCACAGAGCCGCAATCGTAAGCATACAAGATTGCGCAAACTTGCTTAGCGCAATCTGACGATTGCGGCTCTGTGAACGAATATCAAACTCACGCAAGCCACAGAGCCCGTATCGGAAGATACGGCGTTTTCGGCTTCATGCCGGTGCTACCGCACCGGGCTCTGTGAACGCTACCGCTACTCCAAAACTAGGGAAAGACGGAGTCCAATGAGGTAGAGCCAGTCCGACGGAACGATGAGCCGAAACGCCGACCGGCAACGCTGCGCAGAGTTGTACCAACTCCCGCCCCGAATCACCCGAAGCGAGCCCCGTTCAGCCCCCGTAGGGTCAGTTACAGCACCGCTAGGATAATCGCCATAAATATCTTGACACCACTCATATACGTTCCCATGCATGTCCTTCAAACCCCAAGCATTCGCAGGATAACTGCCGACTTCTTTAGTCTGGTTGACTCCACCAAAAAAGTTCGCCTGTTGCGGCGTTAACGTATCACCAAAATGATAAGCCGTCGTCGTACCCGCCCGACAAGCATATTCCCACTGCGCCTCCGTCGGCAAAGAAAACTTATAACCCGCAGGGGCAACTTTCAATTCATTCAGTTTCTTGATATATTCCTGACAATCATTCCAAGATACCGATTCCACAGGAAGATTAAGCCCCTTGTTACTGCTCGGATTGTTCCCCATAACAGACATCCACATGCCCTGCGTTACTTCCGTTTCAAGCATCCAAAAGCCCTTCGACAATGTTACCTGACGTTGTGATTCGTTGTTTTGCCGGTTCGGTTCATCCGCCGGACTGCCCATCATAAACTTTCCCGGCGGACACCAACGGAAAGCGTACTCTACGTCTTTGATGGTAACGGTCATGCGTTCTCCCGCCTTGCAGTCGGCTTCCGCAGGCGGCGGTACTTGCCCTACGGAAAGCACAGAAAGCAAAGCGGCAATGCCGACACAGAGCCCGTAACGTAAGTTAGGAACGTTGAATGTAAGATTCTTCATCATAAATGTAAGCTTCTTCGTCATGATTGTAAAGGGGTTAGCCGCTCCGCCTGCGGAGCGAACGAGTTATTATGGCAAAAATTTCGGCAAAAACAATCAACGGTGCGTTTTGCGCTCCGCAGGCGGAGCGGCTAACAACGCGGAGCAACCAACGTTGCATCGCCGAAAAAACCTGCTACAGTGTCTGCCATGCCCCTTCGGCAAATCGACTCTCTCTGCGGAGGGGAGACACTACGCTCATCGAAGACTTCCTGCCGCAAGTCGAAGAAACAGAACGCACCACACTGTTAGCGTTGCCAATCAGTTTTCCGTCCAGTCTTCGATGAGTAAACCTTCCACCCTTGAAAATTCGCGGGTATTATTCGTAACAAGAATGCCGTTATTCGCTTTGGTAATGGCAGCGATAAAATAATCGTTTGCACCAATGGGCACACCCTTACGTTCAAGATCAGAACGGATGACTCCGTATGATTCTATCACGGCAAAATCAAAACCTGCCACTCTGAACTGATTCAGAAATTCACGGATTTTTGTGAGGTTTTCGCGGCGTTTGACACTTTTGTAAGCACCGTAAATCAGTTCTGCCGCTACTACGGACGGTAAAACAATATCATCGAGGTCGATG
>Ga0099364_10006295_pt1 | contig 17333 bp, 22 predicted proteins | sample TergutTh196P3_FD_73070 | JGI IMG/M metagenome (GOLD analysis project Ga0099364, IMG submission 73070) | Microcerotermes parvus P3 segment gut microbial communities from Pointe-Noire, Republic of the Congo - Th196 P3 | ecosystem: Host-associated > Arthropoda: Insects > Digestive system > Gut ... | reverse complement strand
AGCTCTTTTATTTTTTTTATTTTATCGCTTATATCAACCATATAATTTTCTTCGGGAATGCAGTTTCCCATTACATTAAATTTTTTCATAAACTTCCCCTTTCAATGCTATAATTTATAAAAATTTATCTAATCCTCACTTCACTTCGTCAAGGGCATTACCACACTACGCCATCTGCCCTGACAGCGTTGGTATAATAAAATCCAGTTTCTTGCTTGACGGTAAACAACATGGTTTTTAGATAGCTGTGCAGGTGTTTTATTTTATGGCGTTGCTCTTTGTAACGGTCTATTACATGTCCTATGTCGCTCGAATTTATTTTTAAGTATTGGAAACGCACCATTTCACGGTTTTTATTTTCTTTCCCTATCTTAACAGTCGCCTCGTCCGTACAAATAACGTCCAGCATACACACGATAAGTTCATCCACAAGGTCAAGCTCATTCTGCTGGTGTTCTTTAAAATGATTATATTCAATATTTTCTTGTATTTTGAGCCGATATGTGTTATAATCATATTTGGTAGCCGTTATTGTTTCGGCTTCGCTGGTTTTAGAGCTTTTTGTTCCCGTACTGTGGATGATGGCAGGGATAGGAAGCTCTTTTTCCGTTTCTTTAATATTTTTATTTGTTGGTGATAATTCAACGTCATTGTCAATGTCATTCGTTTCCTCTGTGAGTAGCTCTTTGAAGTTTTCCTGACTTTGACTCTGACTTGAATTATTATCCATAGAGTCAGTATTATTTTTAGTTAGTATTACTTGCGTCGGAAATTCCGACTTCCAGAGGTCGATATTTCCGACTTCTGTGATTCTGTGGGAGTTTCAGCCTTGTTTTGTTGGTACTTTAATGAGGTTGCGAAGTTTTTGATATAGATAAGGTTCGGTTTTCCAAGTCCGCGTTTTACAGTTTCTATCAAACCTTTTTTAATCAGCTCTTGCATAGATTTCATTGCTTTGTCGCGTCCGCAGTTTAAGTCATCTTTTATCGCATCTATGGTGTATATAATATAAACGCGTCCAAACTCGTCAAGCCAGTCGTTCTTTTTTGAGAGCGATATGCGGTTAAGCAATAAACTATATAATAGCTTTGCATCGTTCGTGATGCTCTTAAACTGCTCGTCTGTTATCAAAAACCACGGTACTTGTAAAAATTGATATTGTTCGCCTTCGTCTTTATAAAAATAATCATACATTGTTGTTATCCCTCCTGTGTTTTATTCATATCGGCTTCAATCAAATCGCTAATATACTGTGTCATAGTGGTACGTGTGCGCCAACTTGCGTCACCTAAATAATCTTTCAAATCTTTACGCAGACGCAGGTTTATATTGCAATATTTGGCGGGTTTATCCGCAGGCTGTACATCCTGTATATCGTCTATACGCTGTACAGCGTCTTTATCGCGTACAGCGTATACGCTGTCTTTACCGTCTATATGCTGTATGTCATCTTTACGCTGTACATCCTGTATATCATCATTATATCCTGTGTCGCTCATATATGCAAGTGCAGGATTATCGGGGGATATTCCCTTAAAACTCTTTTTTGCCATTATATCATCCCCCTTTTCAAAAACTCATTTACAAAGGCTTCATAGTCGGTGGCGGCATTAGATTTTGGCGCGTATGTAAAGAGTGATTCTTTTAATGCTTGCGCTTCTTTTATCGCAACTGCTTCACGGATTGTTGTTTTATACAGAAAAGTTCCGATTTTATTGGCGGTTTCTTCGGCTGTATCGGACATATCACGGCTTAATATGCTTCTTGCGCTGTAGCGCGTAAGCAAAACACCTGCCATAATTAAGCCGGAATTAGTATATGCTTGCACCGCTTGCACGCTTTCCATTAACTGCGTTATCCCTTGCAGGCTTAATATGTCGGCTTGCGTGGGTATAAGAACCGCATCGGCGGCAGTTAGCGCGTTCACGGTTAAAATTCCGAGTGACGGGGGGGTGTCTATTATTATATAATCGTAAAAGGAGAGTAGGGGAGCAAGAGCCTCTTTGAGTTTATATTCTTTGCCTGTTATCGTGGAAAATTCAGCATCAAGGCGTGCTAAAGCCTTGCTCGCAGGCAATATGTCGGCACGTTCTTTGCGTGATTGAATAGCTTCTTGTGTGGTTATTTGCGCGGTGATTGCCTCGTAAATAGTTTGTTTGCTGTGTGTATCTGCGCCGGATATAAGCGATGCCGAGCATTGCGGGTCCAAATCAATAAGTAGGCTTTTATGCCCTTTTGCGTGCAGTCCATCAGCCAGCGCGGATGACGTGGTTGTTTTGCTTACGCCGCCTTTCTGCGATGTAATTACGATTATTTTCGCTGTTTTATTCGGCATTTACTGTACCCCCTTGTTTCTCACGCTCTATAGCTTCCTCTGTACGGTTTTTAACATCCTCAAAGAAAGCGCGAACGTCTTTTTCGTCTACACGCCATATACGCCCAATTTTTGCACCTTTGATTTGTCCATTCGCTAAATATTTTGTTATAGTTCTTTGGTGTATATTTAGGATTTTCGCGGCTTCTTCTGTGGTTAAATAATTTTCACTCATAACAGACTCCTTTTTATCGAAAAATGTTTTATACTGCGCTTGCGTTCCGCTAAATACGCTATACTCTTTATAATATATTATAAATTTAAAAAAGTCAAGAAAAAAAAGCGGCTTGCATATACAAACTGCCTTTTTTTCGAAATATTTACAAATTTTTAATAATTCACTCTTGAGTTATATCCACAAATGCAATAGTTCCGCAAGCCCGCATTGCGATAAACCACGTTATTCTACTCATATTTATTATTAGTGCATTGTACTTTTTTCTTCGGCAACAAACCTGTAATGTGTTGTTTTTCAGTCCCATGAGTTCCATCGCTTTTTTTCCCGATAGCTGTCGCGTGGCATACAGGGAATATATCTCTTTCCAGTTCGCAGGCTGTTCAATGAACTTGCGCCCCTTGTATAACCCTTTCTGCTTGGCGATTGCGATTCCCTCGCGCTGACGTTCAAGCAGAATCTCGCGCTCGAACGTGTTTATCGCACAGCATCGTCAGCATCAGTTTGCCGTTAGGTGTTCCACTGTCAATTTTATCTTTAAGGCTGATTAATTTTATGCCGCGCTCGGTCAGGGTTTCGGTAATCTCTAACAGGTCTTTGGTCGAACGCGCCAAACGCGAAAAATCATTTATGTAAACAGTATCGCCCGTGCGCACATAATCAAGCATCTGTTGCAGCAACGGACGCTTAGTATCCTTAGCCGATATTTTTTCAATATATATCTTGTAAAGCGGCAAATCTTTGAACGCCTCTAATTGACGCGCTTCGTTCTGCTCAATGCTCGACACCCGAACGTAGCCTATTTTAGTTTTATCTTCGATTTCCTCATTCGTTATCACTCTGCTCTCGGTTTTCATACGTTTTCTCCATTATGTATAATTTTGTAAGAATATTATAACATATTCTTTGTTTAAAGTCAAGATATGATACAACAATTATTTATCAAATCGAAAATAATATCAAACAAAGAGTAAAATGTAGGGCTTAAGCAAGGCAGGGGAGTTTGTTTAAAGTGTACTTTATATAAACAGAAAAGCAGACCCGAAGGTCTGTCTCTAAATAATTTTATTTTTTCACGTCTTTTATGACACGAGAGATATTATCAAGCTGTAAAGGTGTCAAAGCCTTCATATCTGTGATTACTTCGTTCAACTTTTCAGGCGCAGCAGAATCAACATCAAAAAAATCTTTCGGAGAAATATTAAAATATTCACAAATATAAAAAAAGCCGTGCATTGATGGCAATGTTTTTTTGTTTTCAATATTATTTATATACGCTGCTCCTTGTCCGATAGTAAGGCTCATATCTCTTGCGGAAACACCTTTAGCCGTTCGTAACTGCGCTATCCTTTTGCTCAAAAAATTTTCTAATTCATCAATATTAATCATATACGGACACCTCCGCATACTATTTTAAAGTATATACATTGATTTTTGTTCGTTAAATACGACTATTTCTATTGACGTATTTGTTTGTGTAGTATATAATAGATGATACATGCTTTTCAAACGCCAATTTTGAATTATTCGGAAAAAGCACAATAAAAAACGGCTGTGCTTTAAAAACACCGCCGCTATCTTTCGTCAAGTAATATCCTTAACGAAAGGTAATTTACCTTGATTACCGAATATTATACATCATGTTATAATCCCGGTCAGCCCTCAATTATGGAGCGCTACGGGGCTTACGGACTTATTGCAAACCATTTTCAAGGTGAAGCGTAAAATCAATCCCAAAATCGCCATAAGAGGAATATTGCTAACTATTTGCGACGAACACACAAGGCTCTACAAAGACGCAAAAGCCCTCATTGACGAATCCTACGGCGGTAAAATCAATATATTCAACACACAAATACCAAGTACCGTCAGAGTGGGCGAAGCTAATTATTCAAGCCTGCCGGTGATGGAATATGACCCGAACGGTCGGGCGTCAAAAGCATATAAAAATTTCGCGAGGGAGGTTTTATAAAATGCCGTCGAAAACGATAAAAGCCAAGCCATAGCTTAAAAATCTTGATGACCTTTTCGCTCTTAACGGCGATGAAGTACAAGGCAAGCTGAATATTCAAGAAATACCCGTAATTGCACCAATCCCATTTGAGGGGCATCCGTTCCGCTTGTACGAGGGTGAACGGTTTGACGATATGGTGGAGAGCGTCAGAGCAAACGGTGTGTTAGTGCCTGTAATTGTCCGCAGAAAAATACCCGGCTCCAATGAAGTATTGGAAATACTGGCGGGGCATAACCGTATAAACGCCGCCAAAACAGCAGGACTATTTATGATACCCGCTATAATTTTAGATGATATTTCCGACGAGGAAGCAATGGTCTATGTGGTGGAAACGAACCTCATGCAACGCTCATTCGCTGATATGACCCATTCGGAAAAAGCGGCGGTTATCGCTATGCACCACAGTAAAATGTTTTCACAGGGTAAGCGGAATGATATTTTAGAGCAGTTAAAAGTCTTGGAAAATCCCGAATTGGAATATGAAGCAGAAGATTCCGCATCGGAAACAGGTACAAGGACAGATGAAAAAATCGCCGCTATGTACAGCCTTTCCCGCAACACCATAGCCCGTTATTTACGCATTAACCAGCTCAACGCACCGTTAAAGCTGATGTTGGATAACGGTAAAATAACATTCCTCGTAGCGGTGGAGTTATCTTTCTTGACTGAACAGGAGCAAAACTGGCTTACGGAATGTTTAGAGGACGGCTTCACGGTCAGTACAAGCAAAGCCGCCGCTTTACGGGAACAATCTAAATCCGGTTCATTAAATTTAAGCGCCATATCAAACATACTCGCAGGGCAGACAGCCGCCGCAGAAAACAAGCCCCGCAGGGTTAAAATCAACAGCGAAGTATATTCACGATATTTCAAACCCGAACAATCGGCAAAGGAAATTGAGGGTATAATCGAGGAAGCCTTGACGATGTATTTTGACATCAGCAGGAGGTTAAAGGAATGAATGAAGAAAACAAAAACACCGCCGATACCTCTACCGAGCCGAAAGCACAGCAAGACCGCAAAGAGTACATGGCGCAGTATTATGCGGAGAACAAAGAAGAAATAGCCGCACGGAAAAAAGCCGCCCGTACCGCCCGGCGTGACGATGTTACCGCCGCCGAAAGGGAGCGTTACGCCGCAGATTCCGATTATAAGGAATATAGAAAGCAATTATCAGCCGTTGAACGAAAACGCCGCAAAGAGCGCATAAGCACAGACCCGGAAGCGAAAAAACAGCATGAAGATTACCTTGCCAAACGCCGTGAACGGCACAAAGAACGCCTTGCCGCAGACCCTGAATACCAAAAGCAGAGGGAAGAATTTACAGCTACCATGCGCGAAAAACGCCGTAAACAAAAAGACGAGGGGAACAAGCCATAGTCAATACTTGGCTGTCCCCCTCGCTTTTGGCGTTATATATCCTTAAATTTCTTTATCTTTGCGAACACCTTTAACGCGTCGGACACCTGACCGTGAAGACTGCTGATTTCTTCACGAAGCTGTATCATATCAGAAGCGTAGATACTCCGCGTTTCGTTTGCGCGCCGGGCTATCTGGTTGATGTTATTTGCGGCGTTGGATATAAGGCGCACAGTTTCGCGGACTTCGGACATATCTATTTTTACGATATTCCCTGTAAGAGCCATTCGCCGAAGATATGAGTCTTTGTTTTTAATGCCCAAATCACGCATACGCTGAATAAAAATATTATTTTCATCATCTGTAAGCCGTGTTTCTATTCGGATTTTTCGTTTGCGGTTGACGCTCATATAAGAATTACCCCCATTTCATATTATTTTTATTGATATAAAAACTACCGCGCGTCATAGCTTTTCTTTTTTACAGTAATCTGCGGAGATTGCTCGGCATTATTTTCTTCCCTTACAGCCACCGAACCGTCTTTAAGCACAGGCGTTACGGTCTGCGGGGTTTGCTGTGCAGGGCGTGGGTACTGCGGTTGATGGGATTCCTGTACTTGCGGTGTGCTTTCGTCGCCGGATAATTGAGCGTTGCTTTCTTTAACCGCCAATTCTTTTTCGGGAGCGCCGTCCTTGTTATCTATTTCGCTGTCAGCACGGGTATTATCATCAGGCTCGTCTTTGCCGTCTAAACTCAACAGGGTATCTAATTCTGTAAGCCGTGCGGATTTTTCGGTCAACACCGCTTCTTGAGGGAATGGTTTTGTTAATTCTGTTTTGGCGTTTTCCACTTGCGAATACAGCGTTTCCAGTTTGGCTTCGGTAGCGGCGAGAGTGGCGGTGATTTTTTCAAGGGCGTTATCTATTCTGGTGATGTTACCGGCAGGGTCGCTTCCGAGCGGTACTGTGTGGGTCATTGCGCCTTTTAAATGGCATTTGTATTCCTTATTGCTGAAATCAAAGGAAACAGACATCTCAAAACCCCTGTATGCACCGACTTTATCCGTCCCCGCGCCGTGAATACCGCGACAGGCTTCAATGAGCGCAGCTCCCGCATCCTTGCGTTCGGTGAAATTATTACCGTCGATTATCATGGGGCTTATACCCTCCGCAACCTTGACTGTGTTGGCTTCAAGCCTTGATACATCAGCCGTATACCCCTCAATAGCCGCTTTCGTACTTTCAATCTGTTTGGGGAAGTTCAAGCGCAGATTATCCTCCAAACGGTATAACTGGCTCTGGTGGCTGGCTTTTTACGCCCGTCAGAGGTAATACAAAGCATATTGTCCTGCGAAGGATTAACTTCTTTCTTTTGGACTTTAGTGGCACGTTCGGACAAAGCGGCAACCAGTTCCCTTTGGATTTCGGTAGGCTCTGCGACAATGGTATGATAATTCGCTTTCGGTCGGGGCAAATCAAGCGTGTCGGCTGTCTTTATATCCGCGACCTCGCCGAACATCGTCATTAATTCGGGCAGATTGGTAAAATTAGCAAACCTTGTACGCGCCCGATAACCGCTTCCCTCAGGCAACATTTGTCAAGGGGGTTTTGGGCGTTTCAGGTGGAATTTTGAGAATATTTACAAAACAGACATATAAATAAAAGACAAGGGCTTGAACCCTTGTCTTTTGAGGCGAATACTAAACTATTCTATGCGTCGGAATGTTACTTTAAATTGATTGTTTTCTCTGTCGTCCGCAAAATCAATTTCAGGATATTTGCTCAAAGCCCTGATGATACCTGACCCATAGCCGCGATAGGGGAGCAAATAATTCGCGAACGACGCTAAGACAGGATTGCGAGTGTTTGAGTTGCCCGCTTTTATATTTTCTATGGTTAAATTATTCGGCAGATGCCCCGGACTGATAATTTCTACCCTGTCCCGGAAAACAAACACGCGAACGGGTGAAGATATAAAATAATCGCGGTGAATCAAGGCGTTTGTAACTATTTCTTCAAGAGCTTCGAGCGGAATTTCAGGTATGCCTATACTGTTAAATCCCTGCTCGCCTTGAACGTGACGTAAATGACCTAAAACAAAAGAGATTGTTTTATTAAATATATCACCCAGTTTTCCCTCTATATTACGACTGTCTTGATATTCGCTTGTTGATATGTCCGTATAGTTAAACGCGCCTGCTTTAACTATAAACGCGGGTAGTTTAAACTGCGGCTGATTGGCAAAAAGCAATGCGCCGGCTAACGTAAGCATATCATCTTTCAGCAGATTCATGTTTTCGAGCAGTTTTTGAACAGGAAGTGTTTCTTCTTCAAATGGTTTGCCGAAGTGCTTGAAGAAAAAGTTTTTGAAATAATCAAAATCCAAATCCGCTCCAGTAAGTCCTGATACTGTCATTTCATCGGCGTGGATTAACCCCGATTTTTGAAACAGACGTTGTATTTCTTCTATTGACGTTGCTTTGCGTTTATCCGCTCCGCTTTTTACCCAGAAAACACCGTTTTTATCTTGATAAGGCTTATTTATGCCGTTCGGTATTTCAACGACCATTACGAGTTTATCATCAACGCTGACATTCTGTGTCAATGGGTTTATAGCAGGTATAACGTTTTGGCTTGCCGCATTTGAAATAAGATTATTTAATTTTTGAATATCATCAGCACTCAAACCTTCAAGTGTCCCGTTGTCATTTATGCCGATAATTATTAACCCGCCCGAAGTATTGCTGAAAGCCACCATTTCAGCGGCTATTGCATCGATGTTCGTGAAAATTCGTTTAAATTGATGCTTGCTGTCCTCGCCGCGCCGTATAATATCTATTAATTCTGAATTATTCATGCGTTTAATTAACCTCCCTCTTTATTATAAGTCATAGAGAACACCATGTCAGACAGCCATTTTTTGAACGCCGGATTGTCGTTAAACTGCTTGAAATTGACGACCACAGACTTGATTCATTATTTTTATTATTTATAAAACTATCGCAAAAGCAGTACCTATATATATTGGTACAAATCCGCATTTTTGTGCATTACATTGCGATGCTACATTATTAAAATCTATAAAACAAAAAGGTATTCCACCTAATTCCAATATTTTATTAACTGAAAATAATGTTAAAATACAGGCATACCCTTGCCGTCGATATTGTTCGTGTGTATGCAGGGCAAACATTCCCCACAGTTTGGGTATATTTGCCAACTCTGGTATTGTCTCAGAAGAACACTGTGATATAGTACACCGCGAAACGCCTATGTTGCCGTCAAAAAGTCCGTATGAAATTTCTTCAGAATCAGCCGATTTATCAATTTCTCTTATTATTAAGTTGCCTGTATTTTCATTAACGCCAGTATGCCTTTCATAATGGTAATACAGCATATTTTCGGCACTTTCCGGTATATTTCCCAAATACGCTATTAAATGCTGGTAAATATACGGGCTACGGGCTGTTATACGCACTTTCTTATTTTTTAAAATTGACATATTTAAAATATCTTTTGTAGCGTTATAATTTACTGAATAAAAAGTTAAGCAAAAATCACAATCGAAAACCGCTCCGCCGGTGAGAAAAGCAATAGCATCAATTATATTATTTTCAAGATGAAGATAACAAACCAATTCATTATTTTCATAATCTTTACGGTTGATTTTTTTAAATACTCCTTCAAGCAAGTCATAGTCTATAAATATACCTTTTTCAGGTTGGTAATGTTTTTTTATGAACTCGACTAATTCGGGTTTATATTTTTCTGATAATTTTACAAACATTAAAAACTGCTCCTAAATATTTATTTTTCATGCTTCATTTAACATAAATTCCCCGCGTCAACTAAAAAATCACGCCGACGCAGCTCATATTTCTTAACTCATGCTACCCATTATACCGCAAATCCTGTGGGAAATCAAGGTTTTATTTGTAAATATATTATAACGCTCCCGCCCGTGAACTCCGCGACGCTGGTTTGTCAGCATTTTTCGTCCCTCTACGAGCATATTTATTTTATCCTCAATATCCATATCGTCATCTTGAATATAATCGCCGCTTACGCCGTCAACTTCAAGCCCTACAAGCTGATGTGCAAGCCATGCGATACTGTCAGATTTACCGCTGCCCGCGCTGTGCTGTATCAGATATTTTTGCCCGACGCCTTTTTTTGCAACATCTGCGAGCAATGCTTTAACTACCGTCAACTGATGATAACGCGGGAAGATTTGCTTGTAACCGACTTTACCTGTATCGGGGTCTTTTTCCTCGACTGATTGCGCGTAATTCTCTATTATATTAGCGAGTTCAGTCTTGGTCAAAATTTGTTTCCACAGATAATCCGTCATTATACCGTCAGGGTTAGGCGGGTTGCCCGCGCCGTCATTATGCCCCTTGTCAAACGGCAGAAACCATGATTTCTTGCCGTCAAGTTTAGTGCAGAATTTGATACGCGCATCATCAACGGCGAAATGCACCATGCACCGCTTGAAAGTAAACAGCAACTCTTTAGGGTCACGGTCAGTCTGATACTGATGCACAGCGTCGTCTGCGTTCTGTTTCGTGAGTTGGTTCTTTAGCTCGCACGTTATGACGGGCAAACCATTGATAAATATACATAAATCTAATGACAGCTTCGCATTATCCCGTGAATACTGCAACTGGCGGGTTACGCTGAATATATTTTTATTAAATAATTCCTGCGCTTTCGGATTTTTTTCAGATGGGGTCATGTAAAACATGATTAAGTTAGCAGGGTACGCTTTGATACCGTTGCGGAGTACGTCTATAATGCCGCGTTTGGCGATTTCACCGCGCAAACGGTCGAGAAACTGCGCCCGTTTTATATCGCTCTCGCGAACGCCGAGCTTCGCTGTTTGGTCAGGCTGCGTATCTTCAAGAAAGCGGAAAAGACGCGCCTCATCAACGGCGTATTCGCGGTTATACTCCGTACTTACGCCTTGTTCGTACCCGTTTTGGCTGATGAGCCAGTCTATGATGAGGCTCTCAAGCCCTGATTCGCGTGTGTTTGTTGGCATTATAAACTCCTTACTGTATCTGCAAATATTCTTTTAATCCGTTCTGTAAAATCTGCGAAAAATTAACGTGTTTTTTCTCGCCCGCTTCTTTGAGCCAATGCGGAATCGTCACGTTGACTTTAACGGATTTATTCGCGAAATATTTCACGTAAAATTCAGTATCACACGCGACTAAATTAACTATATTGCCCTCGTCTGTTTTAATATCTTTCGGGTTACTTGGTTGGGGAATTATCTCACCATCTTTTTCCATGTCATATAATACATAGCACAGCACATCTTCTGCCATCATCATTGCATCTTGAAAATCATTCCCTTGTGTGATAGCACTCTCCACATCAGGAAAATACACGCAGTAACCATCTAATTCATTGGGTTCGAATATTGCCGGAAATACATATTTTGCCATAAAGTTCACTCCTATCTTTTTAAGCCTGATTGTTTTAATATTGCGTTATAAGTCCCTTTGGGGACATCTTGGCTGTCATGCCTGCCCACACGAAAAGAATCGTTCGTTATCGGACTGAACCATTTTTCGTGACCGGAACCTTCTTCGATTTTATAACAGCCGTGTTGTTTCAGCAACTTTTTCAGTTCAGAATATTTCATTTTATTATTATCCTCTTCCGTCTATATATTATACTCCTTTTTATGCGTATTGTCAAGCCCCGATTCGCGTGTATTCGTTGGCATAATGTTTTCACCTTATACTTTATCCAAATTAGCTGCTTTTTTAATCGCTTCATAAGCAGGTGTATTTGAAATATTTTTATATTTGCTTAGTGCGGTACTGTAATACATCGTAATGCCATTTGGGTTGAAATCTCGATGATGATTATCAAAAAATCTATTATAAGTGTTTAATTGGTTTTCAATATGTGTACTAATGGCATTGGCGATGTCATTTGGCACAATGCTTGTAGAATATGGCATTGCGGGTACTTCAGTTTTATCAAATATAGGAAATAACTCTTTTACTTGTATCGCAAGTAATTCAGAAATACAATTTTGTGTTGCTTGTATTTTACTATGTCTATTTTTCAAAACTGACATTTTACAAGAAGCCCTTGCTTCTTCGAGAAGAACAACACTGGAAAAAAATTCGTTAATACTATCCACATGGTCGGCTCCAATTTTTGAAATTAATAAATGTCTTTGTGCAAACCATTCAAGTTTTTGATATATCGCTTCTGTTTGAAATATTGATTCATAGTCTTTTTTATCATATAATTTGTTTACTGCTTTTTCAACAGAATCAATATCAAGTTTAATAAGTGTAGCGGCGTTAATAATTTTTCTTTTTTCTTGTGATTTATAAACGTATAGCGCGATAATAGCACCTACAATAACAGCAGATGTTTGAAGAATACTCCAAAAGTTTTCTAATAAATTATTTAACATATTTTATTCCTCACTTTCATTTATTTCATTTTCGGATTCATCTGAATTATTATTTACAAGAACATCTCCCACCGCTTCAAACTCCGGCACTACCACGCCACGCACGTCGAGCCTACCCGTGACTACATCAGAGATAAGGCGTGTGCGGTATTCGCTGAACAGGGCGATTTCTTCGTTGAGTTTAGCGATGATTTTGTCGATATTTCCGCATTGTTCGTCGAGTGGTGGAAGCGGAATTAAAACATTTGACAGCTTTGCGTTCGATAATTCGGTAAAAGTAGCTCCGTCTCCCAAAGATTGTAAATACTTTTTTAAACTATCTAAAACATAAAAGAAAAATTCGACGCTGTTATTTTTATCAATCAGCACCAACGATTTACAACCTTGATTTGTGCATAAATCAACTTTATTTATCCTTACATTGCCAATAGGAGCGCGTGTTGCTAAAACAATGTTGTTTTCAGGGATAAGACTCGTTGGACAACTATAAAAGCCGAGTTTAGTTATTTTTCTTATTGAATTTTCAATATACATGGTCGTTTTACTTAAATCTATGGGAGTTATCCAGTATATATCTCCGTTCCAATAATTTAAGTCTTCACTTTTAGGCGTAGCACCATTAAATATCTTGAAAATTTGTTTTAATCGCACTTTTTTATCGCCTCTCGTCACCGCCTCATTCACAACCGCCCGCTTCTGCTCCCCTAACAACGCTATCTGCTTCCGTTTAGCATTGATGAGCCCGTTGACCCCCGACACTTTCCAGTCGAGATAGCGCACGATTTGGTCTTGTTCGTCGCGGGGCGGATAAGGCAAATGAATTTTTTTAAATTCGGAATATCCAAGTGTTAATCTTATACCCGTACCCATACCGTTAAATAGTTTTTGTTCGTCCATTACTTTCAATAGATAGCACCCATATTGAGGAGATATTATGTTTTTCGGGCGTAACGATATATACGCAGGTGTTATCGCTCCAGTTTCTTTAACCATTGCTACTCTTTGTGTAACGAAATCATAATTGAGATTCAACCCATTAATCATAATATCATTTGGATTGACCAGCGTGTATCTTTTTAAGTTTACTTCAGTTTCAGATATATTTTTTCTAACAATCTCACCAAATCGAAATTGTAATGCAGTTTTTGTTTCAAGATTAGAATTAATTCTTGTATTCTCATCAAATAAAGCAAATACGCTTGCTGCTCCCCATCTTTTCGGTAACTCCCCGTACCAACTCATACGCCATTACCCCCATTCTTCCTGCGATATTTTTGCCCGCGAGCGTTCGGCGTCTGCGGTAAAGTCATTTCAATCAAACCTGCTTCAATCGTAGGGTTCAAATAATTTTTGCGGAACGTCGGACGGTGCTTTAATTCAAGCTGTTCCATAAGTTCCAGAGCCGAAAGCGGTTTTGTTCCGATAACGCTCATCAACCGTTTTACTTGGTCGCTCACTTGTACGCTGTCTTGGTCGCTTGCGGCGTGCTTTTCTATCGTATCCCATATCGCCTGTAAAATAAAACGCACAAATTCCGTACAATCGTCAGCGTCGTTCGACTGTCCGAGAGCAGAATAATACTCCTGCTGACGTTCGTATATAATCGTTTCCACCGGAAGCCACGCAAAAATCTCTTTCCATTGATATAATAAAAGCGTTTGCCACATTCTGCCCATACGTCCGTTACCGTCAGAGAAGGGGTGGATAATTTCAAACTCGTAATGGAATACGCAGCTTTTTATAAGCGGGTGGACTTTCGCTTCTTTCGTCCATAAAATAAGGTCTGCAAGCAATCCTGATATATTATCAGCAGGCGGTGCGATATGCACGACTTCTGTATCGCGAACCACGCCGATATTGCCTGAGCGGAATAATCCCGGTTCTTTTACTAAATCTTTCATTAAAATTCTATGAGCTGCCAATAAATCCATAATATCATAAGGGTCAAATTCAAGCAGCCTGTTATAGACTTCAAAAGCGTTCTGTGCTTCGCAAATATCCTGCGGCGGGGCGAGGACGCGCTTACCGTCAAAGAGTGCCGTAATCTGCTCAAAAGAAAGCGTATTATTTTCAATCGCAAGCGAAGAATGAATCGAGCGTAAGCGATTGAGCCGCCGTAGTTTCGGGTTTTGCTCCATTCCGCTTTGCATGCCGATTTGAATAGTAAGCACATCAACACGGGCAGCAATCAACGCTGCCAGATTTAATATTTCATCAGTAATAGTATATCGCGGCTTGTATAAAAAATCGCTCATACCCCCAGCACCTCCTCAAGCAGTCCCTCTGTTTCCGCTTCCAACGCCCGTATATCCGCGATAATCTCCGCAAGCTCACGCAACTGCACGGGCTTATAAAAATGCTTCGTGAAGCTAATCTCGTACCCAATTTGCGTCTTGCTACCGTCAACCCAAGCATCAGGCGCATAAGGCAAAACTTCCGCTTCGATAAACGCATTTATGCCGCCCTCATAGTCAAGCGGGATTTGCTCTGTGTCTGTGAGGTCTTTGTCGGTTGTCAACTTGCCTTTTTTATCTTTGAGCGGTTTGCCGTCCGCACCGTATAACGGGCGGTTCACCGTGACTTTCCAGTACCCGAACGCGCTGTTGTCAAAGATTTTGCTGTACTCGTTTTCCTCAAAAGCCATATATAATTTAACAATCTGCTCACGGATTTCAAGCGTAAACTCACAGTTTTTATTGCCGAGATTTTTACGCAAAGGCGATTTTAAATTTGTCGCGTCAATCAACTGTATTTTCCCTTTGCGGCGCGATTCTTTGCGGTTTGACAAAACCCATATGAATGTGCCGATGCCTGTATTATAGAACATATTATTCGGCAGCGCGATTATAGCTTCAACAAGGTCGCGCTCAATCATATAACGGCGGGCGTTGCTCTCACCCTGTCCCGCGTCGCCTGTAAATAAACTTGACCCGTTATGAACTTCGGCTATCCGTGAACCAAGTTCCGTCGTTTCCTTCATTTTAGCTACATTATTCAGCAAGAATAATAACTGTCCGTCACTCACACGCGGCAGCATAGAAAATTCGCCCTCACTTGCGAACGAAGTCACGAAGCGCGGGTCAATAATGCCTTTTTTGCCGCCGAGTTTGTCCGCGTCGTTTTTCCATGCTTTGCCGTAAGGCAGGTTTGAGAGCATAAAATCAAACTTACGGCTTGGAAAAAAATCATCTGAAAGCGTGCTTCCATACGCTATATTTTCCGTCCCCTCGCCTTTGAGAAGCATATCAGCACGGGTTATAGCGTAAGTTTCAGGGTTTATTTCCTGCCCGAACATATTTATAGAAACAGTCTTGCCGTTCTGCTCCGCAAGGTCAAGCAGTCTGTCATGCGCTACAGTAAGCATACCGCCCGTGCCGCTTGCCCCGTCATAACAAGAGTAGGAAGCATTTTTTATTTGGTTTGCGATAGGCAGGAAAATTATATCTGCCATGAGTTCAACAACATCACGAGGCGTGAAGTGTTCCCCTGCTTCCTCGTTGTTTTCCTCGTTAAATCGGCGTATAAGCTCTTCAAAAATCACGCCCATCGTGTGATTATCAAGCACGGGCAGTCTAACGCTGCCCACATCGTCAAGCACAGGGTACGGGCTTAAGTTTATAGTTGGCGATACGAATTTCTCAATCACCGCGCCGAGTATATCCGCGTCCGACATAGTATCTATCTGAACATAAAATTCAAATTTTCTAAGGATTTCCTGCACATTAGGCAAGAATCCGTCTAAATAGGCAAGGAAATCTGTTTTCAATCGCTGCTGATTAGCACGGCTTGTAAGGTCTTTCAAACGGAACGGCGACCAGTTGCAGAAACTCTGTTTAGCAGCATGACACAAAGGCTCATTTTGATTGATAATCCCGGCTTTGTCGAGCGTTTCTTTCATTTTTAGAACATCATCTTTTGTATCTTCAAGTACAGCGTCAAGACGGCGTATAACCGTCATAGGCAGGATAACGTCACGATACTTGCCGCGTACATAAACGTCACGCAGGCAATCATCGGCAATGCTCCATATAAAGGTAACTATTTGATTATATATTTTCGTATCCATATATATTGACCTTTCTGAATTAATATACATATATTATACAGCAGATTAAGCCGAAATTCAATCTGTTATTGTTAATTTTTCAAAATATTTCATGAAATCATCTAAAAGTTTAAATATATTTGCATGAACCAAGAGCGAACGCTTTAGCGTCCGCTCTAATTTATCCTAATCTTACGTCTGTTTCGCTCTTTTCTCTGCCTTACGCAACTCTGTGATAACCGTCTGGAGCTTCTCTCGTGCGCCCTCGATATAGCTCACCGTGTCGCTAACCCGCGTCGCACCGTCGAAATTCTCGAACAGCACGTCCATGCGGTACTCAGTCACTTCAAATTTGTTAATATTTTCTATGATTTTATCAAGCTCTTTACACACTTTCATGTGCAGGTTCAGATAGCTGTTGTAATCGTCGCCGCCTTTTTTCTTACGCGCCGCTAACTCCAATACTCGCTTTCTTGTGGGAATATCATCGTTTTCACGCGCCTCTGCCTTTACATATTCTACTATATCCTTATTTTCTGCGAGTGCCTCCATACGCTCTGCCTGTTTCTGATTTAAGCCTATATCTTCGATTACTTCCTTTTTCGATTTGCCGCCTTTTTTGCCAAAATCGCCACCGCTGTCGATTTTGCCTCCTGTGTGCTGATTTCCCCTGTTACCTCCACTTGCTTTGGGTATTTCCTTCAACAACTCACCGAGCCGGACTTCCGCGTCGAGTACCGCTTCCGCTAACATGGAGGCTTCGTCCAATTTCTGTTAGACAATCTGAAAAGTGTTCGTTCACACGGCTGGGATTGGGTGATGGGTCTAAAAAGCAATCGTTCAGTCAACAAGCCGCATATACAGCTTCGTGAAATAGATATGCCTGATGAGGGACTGAGAGTTCATTTGAAGGGTTACGGCTGGG
>Ga0099364_10006294_pt1 | contig 17334 bp, 19 predicted proteins | sample TergutTh196P3_FD_73070 | JGI IMG/M metagenome (GOLD analysis project Ga0099364, IMG submission 73070) | Microcerotermes parvus P3 segment gut microbial communities from Pointe-Noire, Republic of the Congo - Th196 P3 | ecosystem: Host-associated > Arthropoda: Insects > Digestive system > Gut ... | reverse complement strand
AGGCTGAAGTATTATGGCGTCGGGATCGTCGTCATGGTCGTGGTCATGATCGTCGTGGTCATGATCGTGATCATCATCATGATCATCGTCGTGGTCGTGATCATGGTCAAAATCTAAACAGCCTGAAAATAAAACGGCGGCAGCGAATACAGCAAAAATTAAAACATATACGATTTTTTTGTTCATTTAAGACCTCAGTTGAATTTTTGGGAATAAATTGGCATATCTTCCATTTTTTTGGTAAGATACCAAAATTAAGAAATTAGAGTTTTTGCAGTCGATTGTGAGTACACGGATCGGCACTATTTTGTTTTATCTCGCCGGCAGTGACACAAGACGACATTGTCGGATGCCCCATTGCACAATAAATCATATCAATTGCCTCCTTTGAAACAAAAGATTCAAATCGGGAAACTTCGGCACATGATGTTTTTGGCGGCAGCCCGTAGTGGGAAAAAACCAAACAAAGGATTTGATGGCGTTTGATACAAAATTCAGCGTATTCTCTGCCTCTGTCTGTCAAGCGAACACCCCGATAGGGAACGTGATCTAAGTAGCCTTCTGCCGATAATTCGGCAATGAGTTTTGTCACAGTCGATGGATCGACACCAAAAACCTCTGAAATCTCAGATGTGCGAACCGTTTCTTTTCGCTCTAAAAGATATTTTAAATAAGACACTTTGCGTGGACTCAACTCTAAACCTGTCGGCTGATAAAGTTTTAAATTATTGTTTGGCATAAGGATGAAAAATGATGTTTTAATAAATAAATGTTTTCCTTTTTGGAAAAAATCGGGGTATTTTTTGGTATCGTACCAAAAACAATGTTAGAATAAGTTAGAATAAAAATGAATAAAAACATAACAAAAATGAAAACAGAAATGTTTAAAAACATAAAAGAAATTCATTCCACATGACCCTGACGCCGCTTAAAAAAGCAAATATGCTGATGTTTTTGGTTGTCTTTTTTTGGGGCATGTCTTATTTGTTTACAAAACAGGGACTTCACACCCTTCCGGTTTTTAATTTTGCGGCACTTCGATTCAGTATCGGCTTTATTGTTGCTGTCCTGATATTTCCTCGACATTTTTCAAAAATAAATGCGAAAACGATTAAGGGTGGTGCAATTCTCGGTTTCTTCCTTTTTTTGGCAATTTTTGGCCTAAATTATGGGATTCAATTCACAACGATTTCAAACGCCGGCTTTTTGGGAAGCATGACTGTTCTTTTTGTGCCGATCTTATCCGCTGTTATTTTCAAAAAGCTTCCGGAAAAGAAAATCATCGCTGCTTGTTTGTCCGCAGCTTTTGGAATTGCACTCCTTACGCTTAAAAGTGCTGCCGGTGTCGGGCTTGGAGATATGGTTTGCTTGACGGCGGCTTTGGCTTATGCGTGTCATATCATAACGGCAAAGCGGCTCAATGATACAAGAGGGATGGATACCTTAAATCTTGGGATTTCCCAACTCGGATTTACGGCGATTTACGCATTGGTTTTTTCTTTGATATTTGAAACGCCGCACTTGCCGGCAGCGGCGGACGCTTGGATTTCCGTCTTATTCCTCGGTATTTTTTGCAGCGCTTTTGGTTTTGTCTCCCAAGTTGTCGCTCAAAAATACACAACGCCGGCACACATCGGACTCATTTTTGCACTTGAACCTGTTTTTGCCGCATTTTTCGCATCCGCTTTTGCAGGGGAGAAACTCTTTTTGATTCAAATGATTGGGGCGGTCATTGTTTTCTTGAGCGTTGTTTTTGTCCAAGTGGATGTTAAAGGATGGATGCAAAAAAGAAAAATGAAAATGAAAAAAGAAGCGGTGTGATTTGTCGGGATGAAAAAAGAAATGGAAAGTTATTTTATCGCATAAAATCCGCCCTGCATATAAGAAATCCACAAAATTTCTGCGTCATTGAATCCCGTTTGTTTCAAAAGGTTCAAGTGATCTGTGGCAGTTATCGGGAAATAATCTTTATCAAATCGGCTGAGATGCTGCGTCACTTCCTCTTGTGACCTGCCATTTTCGATTTGATAATGCTGCCATCTTTGAAGAGCGATTTCGATTCCTTTTTCAGAAAACGGTCGAATGTGTTCAAAATAAATGAAAATGCCGTTTTTCTTAAGCATTCGAAAACAATTGGAAACGGCTTTTTGTCTTTCCTCTTTTGATAAATTATGATGGCTGAGGACAGCGGTAATGACGTCAAATGAGTTGTCTTCAAAATCCAATTCTTGAGAACTGCCGGAGACGAAAATGACATTTTTTGAATTTATTTTTTCTTTGGCGGCGGCGATCATTTCCGATGACGGGTCAGATAAAACAAAGGCGGTTTTTAGAAAAAGCGGCAAAAGGAGGGTGGCGAGGGTTCCGGTGCCGCAGCCGGTGTCAAGCCAATTTGTTGGGGTTGGGGTGTATGTTTGGATGAGATTGATGATGGTTTGATGAAATTGGGTGTAGTTAGGGAGGATTTTTTGGATGGTTTGGTCGTAGTCGGTGATGGGGGAGGAGGGTTTGTTTGGGAACATGAGGAGAAATGAAACATTAAAATATAAAAAATTATCAAAGAAGAAATTTAAAGATTATCTAATCGATTTATGAGATCATTATAGAAATTATCATTCAGCTCTTTCACAAGCATTTTCAATCTTTCATCCCGTACAATTTTTTTCTTAAGCTCACATTCCCACACAACAATGACATGCCAACCCATTTCTTTGAGACGGGATATATTTTTCACATCTCTATTTTTATTTCCCGTTAATTTAGGAACCCAATACTCTTGATTAGATTTCGGCATTGAAAAAATTGAACAATTTTCATGCATATGCCAGAAACACCCGTTAACGAAAATAACAGTATTATATTTCGGCAAAATAATATCTGGGTGACCTGGGATATGCTTATTATTAATTCGGTATCTAAATCCATTAGAAAATAAATATTTCCTTACAATTTGTTCAAGTTTGGTATTTTTAGATTTTATTTGCGACATCACATAACTTCGTGACTCGTTAGAAAAAACATCTGCCATATATTAAAAAACAAAAAAATATTATAAATACTTTTTAATCTGGCATGCAACTGCAAAAGCCAGTTCCACCGGAACAGCATTCCCAATCATTTTATAAGCATCATTAAGACTGGAATAATAAAATTTGAATTCATCGGGAAATGTTTGGATTCTTGCACACTCGCGAACAGACAATCTGCGGTAAAGGTGTTCCTTTCCTTCGGCAAATTTAAAAATATCTGCTTCGACTTTTTCCATGGGGGGTGCCTGAGGGTGTAATGGCGCTTGCCGACCAGATGCTTGAATTGTAAAACTGGGCTCATCCCAATTTCTAACTCGGTTTCGGCTCATGAAAATCGGAGAAAATGCACCTGTAAAATATTCATGATTTAAAATAGCACAATCATTCCCGTTTGTTTTGTTTTTAGTACGAGCCGGAGCAACCGTTTCTTGCAAATCCCATATTGCATCTTTTAAACTAAGATGTTTCTTTTGAGGAGCAGGGAATTCAAATTCATTAATTTCCAAATCCTCACGAAAACCTATGTAAAAGACACGTTTTCGATCCTGCGGAACATTAAAATCATTTGCATTTAAAAGTTTTATAAAAACATTATAACCTGCAGACTTAAATAGCGAGACAATGTTTTCAACGGCTTCTGTGTGTCTTCGAGACATCATGCCACTAACATTTTCAGCAACGAAAAATTTTGGTTTTTTATCTTTTAAAATGCGAATATACTCAAAAAACAATTTTCCCCTTTCGTCTTCAATTCCTCGCAAAGAACCTGCTTCAGACCAAGATTGGCAGGGTGGTCCTCCAATAATGCCATCACATTCCGGGAACTTATGGGGGCGTATTTTTCGAATATCTACCTTTAATAGTGGCGCAGAATGGTTTTTTTCATAAGTTTTCCAAATAGTATTATCGTATTCGTTTGCGATGGCAATGTCAAATCCTGCTTTTTCAAATCCTAAATCCATTCCACCAGCGCCAGAAAATAATGAAATCAAATCCATTTTAATCTCCATTATATTGAAAAGGTAATCAATTTTGCTTCCTTTAACTGAACCGGATTATTGGGGTTTTTAATTTTTACATCATCAATTTTAAGATTTTTACACTTTTGAGATAACTTTTCCAATTCCAAGCGATCGCCCAATTCAAAAGATTCATACTTTTCATTGTTTATTAATGCCATAAAACTGAAAGCTTTCGAAGAGTTTTCAGTGTAAACATAATCAAAAACATTCAGCGGATTTTTAATATGCCACATATTCCGAATTCTCATATAGGTAATTCCTAAAGGGTCAACCTTATTAACCCTGCCTAATTCGTTTGTTTCAGCAAATTCTATGGTAGGAGTAGCAGCAATGCCGTCTTTTACTAAATCTCTGATTCGTTCATAAACTGATGCTGTAGCAGCATAATCAACCCCATAAACCATTGTCAGGGTTAACAAATTTTTATTCTTAACAACACCACTGATGTAAATTATATCTCTCACATCCCATTTTTCACAAGTTTTGCAACTTTCTGTAATCATAGGGCTGTTTGAAAATAATTTTGCTTTAGGATAAGAAGAATTCAAAGCTAAATCAGATTTTTTTGATTCGAGTTTTTTAACTTCAATTGCATCTCCTCCATTTATCAACATGAAATCTGGCGGATTGTTTTGGTTCCCAAAATAACTGAAACATTGGTTCCATTTTTCCAATTTTTTTGAGTAATCTGTTTCTGAAAAAGTGTTTGAAAAAACATTTTTGACATATTCTTCAAGGGATTCGCCAATATTGTTGACACGATTAGAACTTTTAAGAGATGGAGAAACAAGAGTAACGGGATTATTGACGAGATTAATAATAGCACGAATTATATTTGATTTCATTAAATTCACCCATACAAAACATTAGAATCATTCTATTATTAATGCCTATAAAATTTGCGTTTTCAAAAAAATGAAAACCTTTATATCAGAGGAAAAAACCTTTAATTTTTTTTGTCCAATTTTCTCTTGCTTCAAAAATTTCAATTTCATTTGATATCGGAAAGAAAATTTCAGAAACAAATATGTTTGAAGATGGGAATTTTAACAATTCATCCAAAACAATTGTCTCACAAATTCCCTTTCGCCCATTCTTCCCCTGCCTTTAAAACCTTCAAGTTCAACTCAACCAAAGCCGGCTTATCAGCAAAAGAAGCAGCAATCGCCTCTCGAAGCTCTTTCTCAGACAACCCCGTAACACCAAGTGCCAATAAAACCCCAAGCATCACCGTATTAACAGCCTTTGCAGAACCGCCTTTAATGGCAATATCCAGCGCCGGAACGCACAACACTTTGACGCCTTCTGGGGGCTTGTAATTATCAATGGACGAATCGTAGATCAAGTAACCGCCCTTTTTAACGTCCTTATCAAACTTTTCAAGTGATGGGCGGTTGAGTGCGACCAAAATGTCCGGGGTGTAAACAATCGGCGATCCAATGGGCTTTGCAGACATGACAACGGAACAATTGGCTGTACCGCCGCGCTGTTCAGGACCGTAAGACGGATACCAAGATACATTTTTGCCGCCAAAACAGCCGGCTTGGGCTAAAATAATGCCCATCGACAAAACACCTTGACCGCCAAAACCTGCGATTTTGACAAAACTGTCCTTCATGTTTGGATCAATTGCGGCAGTGTCCGAATCAGACCCGACATTAAAGATTTCGTTGAGTTTTTCTGTCGAAAAATCGCTTTCAAGACGCACAACCGGACACACTTCGGCAGATCTGTCTCTGAAATTGCCGAGCGGGAACTCTTTTTCCATTTCGGTGTTGATGAACTCTGCCGAGCCTTTAGCATCCTGTTTTAAATTGGTCGGGCAGTTGGAAAGGATTTCAACAAAAGCGTATCCCTTGCTGTCGCGTTGAATTTCAAGTGCTTTTTTGATTGCGATTTTAGCTTTTCGGATGTGTTTGATGTCGGAGACGGAAACACGCTCGATGAACACCGGTGCCGTCAAATTGTTTAAAATTTCACACATATGAAGCGGGTAGCCGGCAAAATTCGGGTCGCGGCCATCTTGACAGGTTACGGTTTTTTCACCGACAAGCGTTGTCGGCGCCATTTGGCCGCCGGTCATGCCGTAAACGGTGTTGTTGACGAAAAAGACCGCCATTTTTTCACCGCGGTTGGCGGCTTGAACGGTTTCATTCAAACCAATAGACGCCAAATCGCCATCGCCCTGATAAGACATGACAATTGCCTGATTTTCGGCACGGGAAATTCCTGTTCCGACAGCAGGTGCACGGCCGTGAGCGGTCTGGACATTGCCGGTATCAAAATAATAATATGCAAAAACGGAGCAGCCGACAGGACTGATCAAAACGCAGCGGTCTTGAATTCCGAGTTCGTCAATCGCTTCGCCCATCAATTTATGAATGACGCCGTGACCGCATCCGGAACAGTAATGCGTTGCCGTCGGGGCAGCACCGCCTTTTCTTGTATAAACAGCATTCAAACTGTCCGGCCTTTTAAAAACTTTTTCGGAAACATCTGTTTTCTTAACATCTTTCTTGATTTCTCCGGCCATGTTTACACCTTCCTGTATTCGGCAATTTCGTGAATCTTGTCCATCACTTTGCCTATTTCAATAATGTTGCCGCCGAGACGGTTTACCAACTCAACCGGACGCTTGCAGCGAATGGCAAGCATCAAATCTTCGCGCATTTGACCGACACTCATTTCAACAGCAATGAATGTACAATCGCGCTCTGCAATTTTTTGAACCGCTTTTTCGGGGAACGGAAATAACGTGATTAACCGAAACAGCCCGACTTTTAAGCCTTCTGCTCTGGCGGCGTCCACTGCACTTTTTGAAATGCGGCTGCTGATACCATAGGAGACCAAAATAATTTCCGCATCTTCCACCATATATTCTTCATAAAGCGGCTCTTTTTCAGCAATTTCAGCATATTTTTTCTGAAGCTTGTCGTTAAACTTTTCTTGCTGATTAAAATCTAAAAAGATGGATGTCACCAAATTTTTGCGCGTTTCGGCGTTTCCGCTGACTGCCCACGTCGTATCAATGACAGGTTCAACAGCACTCTTTGGAAAGACGACCGGTTCCATCATTTGACCCAAAACGCCGTCTGCCAAAATGACAACCGGATTTCTGTATTTGAAAGCCAATTCAAAGCCTTTGTACGTAAAGTCGCACATTTCCTGAACGGAATTTGGCGCCAAGACAATATTTTTGTAATTGCCGTGACCGCCGCCCTTTACGGCTTGGCTGTAATCTGCCTGTTCGGGACCGATATTTCCAAGACCCGGGCCGGCGCGCTGAATGTCAACAATCACTGCCGGCAATTCCGAGCCGGCAAGGTAAGAGAGACCTTCTTGTTTCAAACTCATTCCCGGACCTGAAGAGGCCGTCAGTGTGCGATGACCGGCTGCGGCAGCACCATAGACCATGTTTATGGCCGCTTCTTCAGATTCTGCTTGAACAAACTTGCGTCCGGCTTTTGGGAAATAATAAGACGCTTCATGCAAAATTTCACTGGCGGGCGTGATGGGGTAGCCGAAATAACAATCGCATCCGGCGTACATCGCACCGATTATAACCGCCGTATTTCCTTTAATCAATTGAGCCGACATATTTAAGCCTCCGATTTTATTTTTTTGGGGACGTGCACTTCAACGGCATTTGGTTCAGGGCATGTGTAATAACAATTGCTGCATCCGCTGCATCCCGATCCTTTGTAAACGGCATACATATAACCGCGTTCATTCAACGCAGTTCCAAATTCCAAAACATTTTTAGGGCAATCCATTATACATCGACCGCAAGCCTTGCATTCGAGTGCATGGATTACCGGATAAGGAGACTGTTTTTCATTATTTTCTGACATTGTCCACCTCTGTTATCATAAACAAAACTTGCTCTATTGGATGAAACGACTATATTTATAATTAATGACAGTGAGAAAAAACAAAAAAATAAGAAACAAACGCCTCATACGTTTATTTTTTTTATTTTGTGTTGTTTTGCTTTGTTTTTATTCTTTTGATTCTCTTTGCCGATAACTTTCAATACCTAACGGGAGTTCCAAACCGCATTTTTTCAAAAGCGCTTCGTTCATCAAAATTTCTTTTGCAGGACCCGTTGCTTGAATTTCTCCGTTTTGGAGGATAACAACCCGATTGCAGACGTCCATTGCCATATCTAAATCGTGCGTTGCAATCAATTGCGTATGTCCAAGCGATGACAATTCTTGAATTAAAAGACGGCGGGATTTGGGATCCAAGTAAGAAGTCGGTTCATCAAAAAGGATAACATTCGGATTCATGACCAAAATTGATGCAATCGCAATGCTTCTTTTTTCGCCGCCGGAGAGTTTGCCTGTCATTCGATTCCGAAGATGCGAAATGCCCAGCTTTTCAAGAACATCATCAATTCGCCGACTGATTTCTTCTTCGCCGACGCCCATATTCCGGGGCCCAAAAGCGATATCATCATAAACATTGGGCATAAACAGCTGGTCATCGGGATTTTGAAAGACCATGCCGATTTTTTCCCGAATCTGTGCCAAATTTTTCTTGTTTAAAACAATGCTGCCGATAGAGATTGTTCCCGATGACGGGGAAACAATTCCGACAAGAGAGAGCAAAAGGGTGGATTTGCCGGCACCGTTTTCTCCAATGATCGCCACCTTTTCTCCGGCATGAAGAGAAAACGAAACATCTTTGAGAATTTCAGCATCATTGGTGCCGGTCACAGTCAAGCGGTCAACACAGATTACATTTTCATTTAAAGATGTGTCAGATAAAGGCGTATCCGATTTTAATTCTGCGTCGTCTTTTGATTTTCCCATTTTCCCACCATTGTTTCTTCCAATCCGATTCAAATTATTGCAAAAACTCTTTGCTGATTAAATATTTCCCGTTAAAAAAGTTCCAAGAAGCGTGCTGATATTTACAAAACGGCACACGATAAATAGTGTGCAGACGCCTATGGTCAATAAAATATCTTTCACCGTTTCCTTTGGAATGGGGGATGTGACATAAGGGCCGTTAAATCCCCGGCATTTCATTGCAGCAAAAACGCGTTCAGCTCGATCCATACTTCTGAAAAGCAAATGTCCGATAAATGATCCGGTGTCTCTCATCTTGACATATTTTTGATGCGGGGCACGAAGGGTATAAGCCGTTACCATTGTTGACACTTCTTCAATCAAAACAGAAATGTAGCGGTATGTCATAATCAGCAGAAAAACGATGAGTGACGGAATCCCTATACGCGTCAGCTGTTTTGAAATCGCCGGCATCGGGGTGGTTGCAATCAAAATGAGAACTGCCGAGACGGTCAAAATGGTTTTCAGCATAATTGATACAAAAGAAATCATTCCGCCTGTTACTGTTATCGTTCCGATTTCCAAAATCGGAAGACGATCAAAAATAATATTTGAAATCCCCCCAAACAGAGAAAACGGCAGCGCCGGAATCAAACGGTAAAATATCGGTTTGAGAGGCGTTAAAGATAATGACAGCATAATCGCGGGGTACAAAAAAAACACAACGAGACCGCTGATTTGATACTTGTCAAATGAAATAACGGCAACCAAAAAAACGAAAGTGATGATAATTTTTGCCAGCGGATGAAAATTATGAATGACCGACTTTGAGTTTGCCATTTCTTCCAAATCACTTAATCTGGAAGCCGCCTTCATTATGTTTGCCATATTTTTGACCGCTTGTGGAAATAAAAATTCATTTCTTTTCTTTTTTTAGAGGAGAAGATATCGTTTCTCACTATTTTTTAATTGACCCGTTTCCCCTTTTCAAGGAAATGAATGTCGTTTCTCATTATTTTTTAATTGATCCGTTTCCCCTTTTCAAGGAAATGGATGTCGTTTTCACTATTTTTTAATTGATCCGTTTCCCTTTTTCAAGGAAACGGATGTCATTTCTCATTATTTTTTAAACAGCCGATTTTTTTCTCTTTGCGGCATAATAAACCGCATATCCGATAAAAGCCACAAGCATAAGCGTCAAAATGCTGCCTGTGATACCGGCCGTACTTGTTCCGATTGCAGATCCGTCTTCTCCGTCGGACTTAAAACCGTAATCCGGCATAATTGCAGTCCGCTGAATAATATTTGCAGCCGTGTCATATATGCCGCCCTCTCTTTCAAGTTCGGGTGACCCTGTAATTCCTTCTATCGACCACTCAAGCCCGTCGGGAGATGAGGAGGCGAAAAGCGAAAAACCGCCGGCAATAAGGAGTGCTGAAACAAGAAGAACCGCCGTCATTTTTTTGACGGATCGGCGGGATGTTTTTGCAGCAGGTTTTTCGATCAATTCGGGGCGTTCTTTGAGCACGTAAATCAAAACGCTTCCCGTAATGATTCCTTCAGCAAGTCCGATCACCAAATGAATCGGCTGCATCAGAGCAACAAATGTTGCAAATGGAAGTTCAGTAATGCCGGATGCAAGGGTTTCTAAGACAACGGCAAAAGCCCCCAACTGAAGACCAACAACAACGGCAAGAACAGAAGCTGCCATGAGTTTAAACGGCGTAGCGCCGCTTTTAACAATCGGTTTGAATATGGCCGGGTAAGCAATGAAACAGGTCAGGACGGCTAGATTGAATATGTTGCATCCGATGGCAAGAAGACCGCCGTCTCCAAAGAAAAGACATTGGATGATCAAAACGATCGAAAGAACAATAAGTGCGGCATACGGCCCCAAGAGAGCCGCTAAAAGAATGCCGCCGACAATGTGTCCGCTTGCTCCTGTTAAGGGAATTGTGAAATTAATCATCTGGGCTGCAAAAACGAAAGCGCCTAATACTGCCATCATCGGGATTTTCTTTTCATCCAAACCGTTTTGTTTTAATTTATATACTGAAAATAAGATCGCTGCCAAGCTGATCAAAATCAAAAATCCCCCAACGGCAGGGGAAAGCAAAGCATCTGCCATGTGCATATTTTTCAACCTCTCCATATCATTTTTTAGTACGATCATTTCTGTCGTACTCTGTGGAATGTTAGAAGCTGTAAGTTTTACATCCATTTAAGTGTTACGATTGAAAAAAAAGTTAATACTTTATAAACCTTTTTTGAAAATACGTATTCTAGGCAGAGCTTTTCAATGACAATATAAGCAGAGTTTTCAATGACAATATAAACAGATCTTTCAATGGCAACCGAATTTACAATATGCGGCAAGCCTCATCAAACCGGAGGCGATCGTCACGGGGATGGAGTTTGGTTTTGTCGCCGTAACCTAAATTGCATAAAAGATTGGATTTGAATTTCCCGTCCGAAAAAAACTCTTTGTCAACGCCTTCATTGTCAAATCCGTTCATTGGCCCGCAGTCAAGTCCAAGTGCGCGCGCAGCTAAAATTAAGTAAGCGGCTTGAAGGCAAGTGCTTTGATACATTTCTTTATTTACCGACTCAGGATTTTCTTTGTAGTAAGACAGCAAATCGATATGCGGATAAAGGCGCGGCATATTCTCATAAAAGCATGTGTCTCCGGCAACGATGACTGTAACAGCTGCACTTTCGATTTTTTTAACATTGCTTTTTGGAACATGGGCGAGAAGACGCTTTTTTGCATCGGGGCTTTTGATAAAAATAAAACGCCCAGGCTGACAATTCGCGCTGGTCGGAGCCATTTTTAATGTGTCGTATATTTCTGCAAGCAAACTGTCAGGAATTTCCCGATTTTCAAAAACACGATGTGTTCGAGCTTCTTTAAACAAAATATCCATATCATCATTACTGATTTTCATGTGATGCACGCCTTTAAAATTCAATTAATTTTTTTCAATTCCATTTAATTTTTTTCAATACCATCTAATTTTTTTTAATACCATTCCTTTTTTTTAATCGCATTTAATTTTTTTCAATACAATCTAATTTTTTTAATACCATTTCTTTTTTTTAATCGCATTTAATTTTTTTCAATACAATCATAATTTTTTTAATATCATTTCTTTTTTTAATCTCATTTAATTTTTATTATTCAAATTTTTGAGCCAGATCCGATGCCATACGGATAATATCGGTTTTTTTGCGTATATCCTCAGCCTCCCAAACGCCTTTGGCTAAAATGACGTCAATCAATTCAACGCCGAGATAATTAAGACTGTCTTTGAGCATGCCGATTGTGTGTGAAGCTGTTTTTTCTTCAACATCTTCCATGCAAACAATTAAAACGGCTTTTTTGTTTTTGAACGTGTCTTTTGACAAACCGTACCATCTGTCAATGAAAACTTTCATCTGGGCCGTCGGACCCCACCAATAAATCGGTGTTCCAAGAATCCAAATGTCGGCGCCCTTTAATTTTTCACCGAAATCCGCCATATCATCTTTTTGAACACAGCCGGATTGTGCGATTTTACAGGCATTGCATGCCGTACAAAATCCGATTTTGGTTTTGTGGAGAGAAACATATTCTGTTTCATGACCTTGCTTTTCAGCACTTTCAAGTGCTGTTTTCATTAAAAACTCTGTATTTCCTTTTCGCGGGCTGCCGCAAAAACCAATAATTTTTGACATCAAAAAAACCTCATCGAAACAAATGACAACAAATTATAATAATTCTCGTGGAACATTTTTAAAAGCAGACCTTGATATCCGAAATATGCAAATTAAGATTTCCTATCAATACTTTTTAATACAACATTGTCTATTCTACTCATCCGACTGCCCGGATAGCCTAGTCGGTTGGGGCGCCAGACTCATAGGGAAAATAAATGGCGTCTTTTGGAAGTTAATTCCTGAGACATCTGGAGGTCGCGTGTTCGAGTCACGCTCCGGGCATTAATGCAGGTGGTTCAAACAGAATCACCATTTTTCTTTTAAATTCAGTTGTTGTACTTGTTTTTTAACTTTTTCTATCCCTCGCTCTTTTTTTTAAAGACACAGGCCTGCAGACGATTGATATTATAATTGCGAATCATTTCCAACTAATCATATATTTTATATAACATTTAATAGTATTATATGACTAGAATTGAAACAATTCTAAAAATAAAAGAAAAACGGGCAATGTACATTGCAAAAAAACGAAAACGGTATTTAATGGACACAGAACAACAATGTTGTTCACAAAAAAACGATCCAAAAACGAAACCAAAATACATTGATGGTCATCAAAAAAACCAAAAACGGAATCAAAAACGGAATTAAAATTGATGGTCATTAAAAAAACGAAATTAAAATTGATGATCATCAAAAAAAACGAAATTAAAACAATGATGGCCATCAACAAAACCAAAAACGGAATAAAAAACGAAAATCAAAACATCGACGGCCATCAGAAAAAACGAAATTAAAACACTGATGGCCTCAACAAAACCAAAAACGAAAAAGATAAAAGAAAAAAAGTAAAATGCGAAATCAAAGCAAAAAGAAAAATAAAACCATTTGGGAAAGAGATGAAACAAGTGTTATTTGAAACAATTAAATGTAAACAATATATCCCCCCATAATGTTTCCTTTAAGTTTTCGTAAAAGCTGCGTCAAAAGGCGTTTGCTTTTACAATAATAAAACTTTAAGCAGCACGGATGCATTAACACGCCGAAAAATATCCTCTGTTTCGGATGCTGTTAATGTTTTTGTTTTCATTTTTTTATTCAATATAACATCAGTTGTTTGATTTCAAATCAAATTGGTTTTTTAATTTATCTTCAATTGCTTTTGCTTTTCAAATTTTGCTTTTTTCTGATCTTTTTTTAAAGATGCAAGTTCTTTTATCATCGTTTTAAACGAATCAACCCCTTTATATAGATTAATATATAATTGCATTCACGGAATTTGAACAATTCTAAAAAAACTAAAAATAAAAAAAACGGGCAATTTTAGATTGCAGGAAAACGAAAATGGTACCCGAAAATATTTTGGCCGGCATTAAAGAAAATTTGGATATGCAGATGAATTTTGAGAAATTCAAATATTTGCACAATATCTTGTTTTCTTTTTATGAGCCGCTACAGGAAGCTGTATCATCTGTTCAATCAAATGTTACAGAAATTCGAACCGATTTTAGTCAAGAATAGACTGAATTAAAAACAGAAACTCTAAAAACGAAATATGAAATCATTTCGAAAATGCAGGAGGCAAACAAGCATTATTTGAATCAGTTAAATGCGCTTGAAAAACTGTATCCGGCTATGAAATTGTCTTTCCAAGCCTGGAACATTTATTGGGAAATAGATGATATAATCCAAAAAATCAGTACGTGTTTCCAGAATAACGAAATAAAGACAAATTGCGTGGAAGCATATTTTTCAAGCATAGATGACATGATTTTTGATATCCGTGAACAATTCCAAGAGTTGACGGATCAACTCAAAAACGAAGTGAATGACTTAAACGCTGAACTTGGGTGGACATACAGAATGTAAAAATTCTGTATCTGCCCTTTTATTTTTAATCACTTCGTCTGTATTTATTTTTCGGTATTTTCATTTTTTTTTATTTTTAATCGCTTTGTCTGTATTTGTTTTTCGATATTTTCATTCTTTTTTATTTTTAATCGACTTGTCTGTATTTGTTTTTTGGCTGTTTCATTTATATTTTTTTAATCATTTTATCTGATATTGATTTATTCAAATTTTATATTCAAATAATATAGTGGCGGAATTTTATATCAAAACCTTCGAATGAAGGGATAAGTATATTAATGATAAAGGAAGATGTATATAGTATAATATATATCCGCACAATCTCAAAAGTATATGATTTGACAATAATATGATATTTTTATAGCACAAATAATAATATTTGTACAAAGCAATCAACACAGTTATGAACCCGATTAAAAGCAGAAAAACATCCAGTTCCCTTACAATCAGCCAAAAACTTTTAAACAAAACAATAGCATTAATTAAATCCGGAAATTTTTCCTCTATTTCCGATGTTGTCAACGTTTCCGTTTCTATGTTTTTCGGAAAACTTATTGTTTGTGAGAAAGAACCCGGGTTTAGTTACTCATCCTTCATTGAATCGTACCAAGAAGACGATTCTCCGCGCGAAAAAATATCCGTCTCCTACAGTGAATACTTGAATGAAGAATTGGAAAGGCTTTCATTGATCACCCAAAAAAGCAAATCATACCTTGTTCGTGTTGCTTTGGACAATTTTTTTGATTTCCATTCAAATAAAATCAACAGGTTTAAGGATTTGGAAAATTTCAAAAAAATGGAAAAGGTCGACGTATCCTCACTCTCTCGAGACGAATTAAAACTGTTTCTTGGCGAAATTTTAAAAGAAATAAAGGATTCGGAAAATTGATCCTTTTAATTTCTAAATCAAAAAGGATATATTAAATTGGTTTGTTTTATACGCTGATGAACTTCCAAATACTTGATGCAGATTACAAATTGATCGGTGAAGATGAACCGGTGATCCGTCTTTTTGGCAGAAGCGATGATGGAAAAAGTATCTGCTGTTTGATTCCCGGATTTGAGCCTTATTTTTATGCCGAAAGCAAAAACCCCGACGCAACAAAAACACATCTCATAGAGAATTTTCCTCAAATCGTCCGAATCGAATCGGTTCAAAAATTCGCACCCGTCGGCTATCAAGTATCTCAAAAACCGTACTTGAAAATAATTGTCAAAGCCCCCAAAAATGTTCCTGAAATCAGAGACGATATTGCAAAACTGCAAGGCGTTACCGCTCTTTTTGAAAGCGACATTCTTTTTCGAAACAGATTTTTAGTTGACAACGACATCGGCGGCTTCCAATGGGTTTTTGCAGAAGAAGACCCGTCTCTTGACCGCGAACATTATTTGACAGAAATCCCGATCAAGGCTGATGCTGTCATTTGCACCAAATCCATAAAACCGTCTGAGCGCATCTCTAACGCGCCGCTTCGTTATCTTTCTTTTGACATTGAATGTTTGCCTGACAACGGCAACATGCCGACGCCCGAAAAATCGCCGGTGGTTCTCGTCAGTTTTGCATTTGAACCGGCATGGAACGGACTAAAAAATTTGGTTTATGTCGGCAAAAACAAACCCGAAGGGTTCAACTATGAATTGGGCGAAAAAGACGAAGGAACCATTTGGGTTGAAAACGAAGTCGAATTGCTTTCAAAAGCCTTTGAAACCATCAACCAATATGATCCCGATTTCATAACCGGCTACAACATTTCGGATTTTGACATCCCCTATCTTTTAAAACGCGTTGACGTTCTTAAAAGAAAAAATTCTTCCCTAAGAACCGGAATCACGCGTGACGGCAGCCCGATTTATTCCAGAAAATTCGGCTTGACTGTCAAAACAGAAGTGACCGGACGAATTATTTCCGATGTGCTGCCGCTCATCCGCCGCAATTACAGTTTAAAGCAATACACGTTAAGAAACGCCGCCAAAGAATTGCTCGGACGCGAAAAACTGGACGTCCCGCCGGCAGAAATGGAAGCGTACTGGAAAGACAAAGGCGAAAAACTTGCCGATTTTATCCGTTATTCGCGCCGCGACGCAGATTTGGCAATTGAGCTGCTTCTGAATTTGAAAATTTTAGACAAATACATCGCTCTTGCCCGCATTACAAATTCCGTGATTCAAGAAATTTTAGACGGCGGGCAGACATCTATGGTTGAACAGGTGATGCTCAAAGAATACGGACGGCACCAGAGATTGATGCCGGTTAAACCGGACGGCGAAATGTATGAAGAGCGCGATTCAGAAGACGAAGGCTTAAAAGGCGGCGCCGTTTTAGATCCTGTGCGCGGGCTTCATGAAAATATCATCCTTCTGGACTACAAATCGCTTTACCCGACCATCATGATGGCGCACAATCTGTGTTACACAACCGTCATCAGCAGCATTAAAGATTTAGACGCCCTCGGCCTTAAAGAATCCGATGTTGAAATAACACCGACAGGCGGTATTTTTGCCAAAAGCAGTGTTTTAAAAGGGATTGTGCCGTCGATTTTAGAAGACCTTCTCAATCGCCGCGTTGAAACAAAAAAGAAAATGAAACAAACAGCGGACGAACATGAAGTTTTAGCGCTTGACGCAACACAAATGGCGCTTAAAATTTTGCTCAACAGCTATTACGGTTATTCCGGTTATGTCCGTGCGCGTCTTTACAGTATGGATATGGTAAATTCTGTCACAAGCATCGGCCGTGAAAACATTTTAAACACAGAAAAAATCATCACGGAAGACATCAACAAAATTTATATTTATGAAAACAAAGCCTTGCTTTTGGATGAAATCCGAAATGAATTTGCATCAAAAGGGCTCTCAACCGAATCGGATTTCGACTCCGGCTCCTTATCGGATTTAGATCGGGCGATTCTTGCAAAAGAAATTCGA
>Ga0099364_10006293_pt1 | contig 17334 bp, 9 predicted proteins | sample TergutTh196P3_FD_73070 | JGI IMG/M metagenome (GOLD analysis project Ga0099364, IMG submission 73070) | Microcerotermes parvus P3 segment gut microbial communities from Pointe-Noire, Republic of the Congo - Th196 P3 | ecosystem: Host-associated > Arthropoda: Insects > Digestive system > Gut ... | reverse complement strand
CAGACCCCCCCACCGCCGCCACCAGCTCCCGCCGTAGCTTCTGACACGCCCGCAGCGCCGTCGTCTCCGTCTTCGCCACCCGCGCCAGTTTCATCAAATACACATACGGCGGCAACTTCGCCTTCCGCCGTAACTCCAACGACCTTGCAAAAAACCCCTCATAATCCGCCTCCACCCCATACACCACCGCCGGCGCCTCCGGCTGATACGTCTGCACCACCACCCGACTTTTCCCCTCATGCCGCCCGACCCGCCCAACCACCTGCGAGAGCAGCTGAAAACACCTCTCCTCCGCCGCAAAATCCGGCAACACCAGCCCCTGATCCGCCTGAACCACCCCCACCAGCGTCAATTTCGGCAAATCAAACCCCTTCGCCAGCGTCTGCGTCCCCACCAAGATATTCACCTCACCCGCCGCCACCTCCGCATACCGCGCCGCCATCGTCTCATTTTTCTTATTATCCCCATCAAACCTCGCCACCCGAGCCTGCGGAAACAACTTGACCAGCTCCGCCTCCAAAATCTTCGTCCCAATCCCCTTATGCAGCAGCCCCGCTGTCCCACATTCCGGACACGACAGCGGCTGTTTTTCCGCCTTCCCGCACGCATGGCACAGTAACTTCTTCTTATCTAAATGCAGCGTCATCGGCAACAAACACTCCGAGCACACACTCTGCCACCCGCATTCCTCACACATTGTAATCGCCGCCGACCCCCGCCGATTATGATATATAAGCGATTGCTCACCCTTGCCCAAGTTCTCCGCAATTGCATCCATTAACGTCCTCGAAAAAAACCTATTCCTCGTCAAATTCGACCGCTCCCGTAAGTCTACCACCGACACTTCCGCCGGGCTGACCGCCTTTGCTTTCTCGCTTAACTTCACCACAGCATCACGACTCGACGCCAAACTATAATCCACAATCGTCGGCGTCGCTGTCCCGAGCACCGTCTTTGGCGACACCGCCGAAGCCACCCGAAGCGCCGAATATTTCGGCATCTTGTCCTGATGATACGCCGGCTCATGCGCCTCGTCGATTATCACGAGCCCTAGCTCGCGAACCGGCGCAAACAACGCCGACCGCGGCCCCACCACCACTTGCGGCCCCTCCGCCTCCAATGTTTTCAGCCACAACTCCCGCCGCGTCTTCGGCGTCTGCTGTGAATGGAGCAGGGTGGCATCAGGGAAGTACTCCCGCACCGCCCGGATCAGCTGCGCCGACAGTGCAATCTCCGGCACCAACAATATCGCACTCTTCCCCTCCGCCAACACCTCCGCAATCAACTTAATATATATATTCGTCTTCCCACTCCCCGTCACCCCATGCAGCAACACTGTTTTCGACGGATTATCCTTTATAGCTTTAACCGCTGTTTCTTGGCTAGTGTTTAACGGCAAGCTGCTTTGGTCTACCGTAGGAAGATTTGCCGAAGTTTTTGGGGTAGGGGTCCTAAAAACGAGGTTTTCTGACGCAGGTAGACTCAGCAGCGATGGCGGTAAAACAGCTTGCCAAACGACCGGCATCTCCGTCACATAATATTTGTGTACAAACTCCGCCGCCTTCAGCAAATGCCCTGGCAACACCTTTTCCGAAATCACCCGCACCACCGGCTTCGTCTCGAACTTCGGCTGCTTAACCTCTTCCATCACCACCCCAGTCACCGTTTTCTTGCCAAATGGCACTTCCGCCACTTGCCCGCGCTTCAGCTTTTCCGTCGAGCGATACGTCAGCACCGCCCCCCCCGCCCGAAATCGCTCAACCGGCGCTACCTCATAAAACATACTATAATTATACCATCTCTAATACCTTGATAACGGTTAAGGTTTTAGCCGGGTTTTAGCCATAACCTACTTCGGTGAAAAAAGGTCTTGACCTTCGAGTTGTGCGATGGCATATACTGCAAATAAACCACGGAGGAATCATGAACAAAGGCACATATATAGACGGATCGAAGGCGGTAGCGTTGCTCCGGCGCCTTTCTCTAACTAGGTTCCTCGTCGCGGTCGTCGCAATCAGTGCTTTTACCTTGCTAACAGCAGTGGTTGTCAGCAAGTTCGCTCCCGCCAGCGCTTCCCCGGAATCCGCTGCCGCCAACATCATCGAAGCCAGCATAGACTACATTCTCACTATGACCCTGGGTGCGGCGGACGCCACCTCGGACTGCAGTATGGCTGCGGGTGGAAACATTAACATCCCGATTAGCGCCCCAAACGGCGACACTTACTTTGCCTGCCTCAACGCTAACGTCGATACCAGCTCAAACTGGGGTTACTCACTGACTATGGCGACAGATACCGCCTCCCTAATCGGTGATCCAGCCGGACAGATAAGCGCGACAACCGGCACTATCGCCTCGCCGACCCAGCTCAACGACAACGCCTGGGGCTTCTGTATCCCAAGCGAAAGAATGACCAACGTCCCAAACGGATTCGCCAGCGGCCTCACTACAGCTTGTGGCGGGTGGAACGGTAGCACTCCCGCAGCGCTACTTTATGCGGCAGTTCCAGTTTCAACAACAAGAATCCGCGACGTCGATACATTGCCAAATACCACCGCCCTACAAAACACCCCGATTCGTTTCGGTGTCCGCCCGACAGCAACTCTAGCCATCGGCACGTATTCGACCAGCATAACTATCTCCGCCAGCGCCAACGCGCCACCTGCGTCCTTTATGCAAGACTTTACCACGGAAGCGTGTAGCGCTATGGCCATCGGCGACATCATCACCTTAGCCGACGCCCGTGACGGCAAACCATACCGCGTCCGCAAAATGCCCGACGACAAGTGTTGGATGCTCGACAATTTAGCCTACACCGGCGGCGGCGGCAATAATTATGGCGACGTGGTGGCTGTCGGTAGCGGCGTAGGCTCATTACAAGAAGTGACAGAGAGTTCATCCTGGGGCGGTAATACTACTCGACGCTTTGCCAACAACTCAACTGCCAGTCTCACGTTGAACAGCGGTACAACTTGTACCACTTCGATCACCGGCACCGGCGTCATGCAATCAATCTGCGGTGATCAAATCCTCTACAACTTTTGTGCAGCATTGGGTCTGGATAGCAGCACCACCCCCACTTGTGCTGCAGTAACTAACACTACTACAGGCACCAACATGGCGGCTACTGGCGTAGTAGGAGCCACTGGTGGTGTAGGTGGTGAGTCCCTAGGTTCAGGCGGCACTTCCATATGCCCTGCAGGGTGGCGAATCCCACGAGGACGAGATAGCTCATCAGGTTTTAACGTAGAGACCAACAACGAATGGGCTATACTTAGTGGTTCCTTCAATGCTGGCGCACTTTCATCAGCTAACGTGGCAACTGGCGCAGGATTCATGGGATATTGGCAACCTGTCGGTACTTCGGTAGGTGCAGGCGGCATCCAATTAGGTGGTGGTGCCTTTGGCACAGTGGCAGCCGGCAGCGTCGGTGCGACAGGCAATCTCGCCAATCAGTCCGCGACCGCAGTCTGGTGGACACCCTCTCTCAGCTCAGGCACCAGCGTTTGGCGCACGCTCGTGACCAATTCTAGTATCAACCCTGGCACTAACAGCGCCGGTAAGGCCAACGGCTTTTCTGTCCGCTGCATGTTAGACGCACCACTACCAGAACCGGAGCCGGTACTACCAATGCAGGAGTTCACTCCTGCAGAATGCGATTCGATGGCGGCTGGCGACGTCGTTACCTTAGCCGACGCTCGCGATGGCAAGGAATACCGCGTCCGCAAAATGCCGGATAACAAATGCTGGATGTATGACAATCTTGCTTATACGGGTGGTGGAGATAACCAATATAACGATGCTGTAGCTATCGACACAACTGGTGTAGGGGGGCTACGCGAAGTAACTGTCAACACCGATTGGGACAACCCAGCAGGGGTTAACAACGGCACAAGGCGCTTTGTTAATAACTCAACTGCCAGCCTCACATTGAGCGGCGGCACCGCTTGCCTACCAGATACGGCAACTGGTACTGGCGTTATGCAGTCTATATGCGGTGATCAGATTCTCTACAATTTCTGCGCAGCGCTAGGACTAGATACCAACACTACCCCTACTTGTGCTAGCGTCAGCAATACTACTACTGGTACTGGTATGTCTAGTGCTGGTACAGTCGGTGCTGCTAGTGGATTGGGCGGCGAAAGTCTAGGCTCAGGTGGTAGCTCGATCTGCCCAACAGGTTGGAGGATACCCAGGGGACGAGATAATTCAACAGGAACTAACGACGATACCAACAATGAATGGGCAGTCCTTAGCGGTTCGTTCCTTAACAACACATTGTCTGCTGCAGATACTACTAACACCGCAGCTTCTCAAGCCCCTTGGCAGCCCGCCGGAACCGCGGCAACCTTACCACAGTGGAACGCAGCCTTTGGTACAGTGTCAGCCGGCAACGTCACTACGGCAGGCAATCTCTTCAATCAGTCCACGGTCGCGTTCTGGTGGACATCATCCCTCAACTCGGATACTAGAGCGTGGAACAATTGGGTGCATGGCATGCACGTGAGCCCTGGCACGGATAACGGCAGTAAGGCCCTCGGGTTCTCCGTCCGCTGCGTCCTGGATACGTCGCCACAAAAGCCGGAGCAGCCCCCCATGCAAGCCTTCACCTCCTCTATGTGTAGTGACATGACCGTAGGCGACATCACCACCCTCACTGACGCCCGCGACAACAAAGAATACCGAGTACGCAAGATGCCCGACAACAAATGTTGGATGATGGATAACCTAGCTTATACTGGTGGTGGCAACAACCAGTATAACGATGTGGTAGATGTAAATGCCACCGGTGTAGGGGGACTTCGCGAAATTACAGCAAGTGATGACTGGAACGTTTCACTAGGAGTCAACGATACTGCCAGACGCTTTGCTAACAACTCTAACCTAAGCGGCACCACTACCACCTGTTCTCCAACGGCTGTGTCCGGCACTGACGTAATGCAATCCACCTGTGGCAACCAAATCCTCTACAATTGGTGTGCTGCACTGGGGTTGGACAGCTCTACTACCCCAACCTGTGCGGCGGTAAGCAGTTCCACAACCGGAACTAATATGTCGAGTGCAGGTACGGTCGGTGCTGCTGGCGGAGTCGGTGGTGAATCTCTCGGCTCTGGCGGCAGCTCAATCTGCCCGGCTGGGTGGAGAATCCCCCGTGGGCGAGATATCTCTTCGGGTGCTAACGACATTAACAATGAGTGGGCAATACTAAACGGATCCTTCCTCAATAACACCCTATCTGCCGCAGACACCACTAGTACAACAGCTTCTCAAGCCCCTTGGCAGCCTGCCGGCACGGCGGCAACTTTCTCGCAATGGAACGGTGCCTTTGGTACAGTGTCAGCCGGCTTCGTCGATATGACAGGCAGTCTCGGCAATCAGTCCACGGACGCGGACTGGTGGACATCCTCCCTCTTCTCTGCTACCTACGTATACAGGGCGGGCGTGGGTAGCACGTACGTCGGTCCCGGCACGTACATCAACCATAAGGCCGTCGGCTTCTCTGTCCGCTGTGTCTTCCCATAAGAGGTGGGAGCAGGGCGGCAAACAAGGAGCATGGTAAGATATACCTATGTCACAGCTCCCCACTTTCACACACGCTTTCCAGCGCATTCTCGCCGCCCGCGGTCTCTGGAGCAAAGGCAAACTCACCAAAAAAGGCGAAGCCTTTCTCCATCCCGACTTCACCAAGCTCGAACCACCCGACCAGCTCCCCGACATGGCAAAAGCCGTCGCCCGCCTTGCCGCTGCCAAAAAAAACAACGAAAAAATCCTCATTTTCGGCGACTACGACGCTGACGGTGTCACTGCCGCCGCTGTCCTCACGCTAGCCCTCAAGGCCCTCGGCCACGACGTCGTCGTTGACCTTCCCGACCGCATCGCCGACGGCTACGGCCTCCCGCCCCGCATCATCGAATCCGCGAAGAACCAAAAAATAAACCTCGTCATCACCGTCGACTGCGGTTCCCGCGACCACGACACTATCGCCGCCCTCAAAGCCCAAAACATCGACGTCATCGTCACCGACCATCACGAAATCGACCAGCTCCCACCCGCCAACGCCGTCATTAACCCCAAACGCAAAGACGGCAAGTACCAGCACAGCAAGGGCTTCCGAGATTACGCTGGCGTCGGCGTCGCCTGGCAACTCGCTCGCGCCGCCGGCCTGAGAGACCCCGCCGCCAAATGGCTCCTCGACCTCGTCGCCATCGGCACCATCTGCGACCTCATGCCCCTCGAGCGTGACAACCGCCTCCTCGTCTATTACGGCCTCCTCGTCCTCGCCAAAACCACCCGACCCGGCCTAAAAGAGCTCCTAAAAAGCAGCAAAGGCGAAACCCCCACCACCGAAACCATCGGCTTCCGCCTCGGCCCCCGCATCAACGCCGCCGGCCGCATCGCCCACCCCAAAGCCGCTCTCGACCTCCTCCTCGCCGAATCCCGCCCCGAGTGCGCCAGCCTCGCCAAACAACTCGAATCCCTCAACGAAAAACGCCAAAAAATGGTCGAAGCAGCCCTCGAAACCCTTCCCTCCGACCCCATCGTCCTCGGCGACTTCCACGAAGGCATCATCGGCCTCATCGCCTCCCGCCTCACTGACCTCACCAATTCACCCAGTTTCGTCTTCACCACCACCCCCTGCGGCCACCTCAAATGCTCCGCCCGCGCCACCCCAGGCTTTAGCGTCTCCGCCCTCATCGACACCGCCCGAAGCAAAAACCTCCTCATCAAAGGCGGCGGCCACGCCGCAGCCGGCGGCCTCACCGTAGAGCAGGGCAAGTTCACCAAACTAAAAACCCTCATCGAAAGCTCCATCAAGAGCCACCAAAAATCCACCGACCCCGCCGCCACCGCCCGAACCCTCCCCATCGATCTCCACGTCGACCACTTCTCCGACCTCTCCGTACCCCTCCTCAAAGAGCTACAACTCCTCGCCCCCTTCGGCGTCGCCAACCCCGAACCCCTCTTCCAAACCACCGCCCTCCTCACCAAAATCTCCCCCCTAGGCAAAGAGCAAAAACACCTCAGCTTCGTCGTCGCTAGCCCAGACGCCAAAACTCTCCGCCTCATCCGTTGGAACGCCCCTGCCGAGTGGCACGACCTCCCGCTCGGCGAACCCGTCACCGCCATCTTTCGCCTCCGCGGCAACTCCTGGTCCGGTACATGCAAAATCGAAGGCGAACTCGAACACATCTTTTTAGCCTAACTTGACAACGGCGAAGCTAGGCCTGGGCGCAGAACGGGCAGTGATAGGTGGCGGTGACCTGGTCTTGGTAGCGGTTTTGGTCGCATTTGGGGCAGCGGGAGCGTGCATGGAGCCAGTCGCGGTAAGAGTCGAGGTCAGTTTCGGCGAGCGCCTCGTCGAAGTCGAGGTTGAAACGGGGAGCGAGGATCCTGCGGACGTATTCCCAGGCGTCGCGCTCCATAGCTAAGCGCTCGATGTCGAGGTAGAAATTTTTGTGTTCAAGCTCGGCGTGGGCGATTTCGTGGAGCAGGAGCAGCGGCGAATCGCTGGAGCGGTAGTAGATGGTGCGAGACTTCGGCGAGTAGCGCGGGCGGCCCTCTTTGAACTTGAGGGATGGAAAAGAGCTGATAATGAGAGCCTCCATATGCGTCTATTTTACCACGCTGACCTCCCCACCCCCTAAGGGTAGACACAGCGGAGGGGTAGGCCAATAGCTTTACCTACACTAACCGTCCCCAAGAACATAGCCCCACTAGATGCAGCTGAATAGATAGCGTTCGTAGTAGAGGCAAGTGATGAAGTCCATGTATTCGCATGCTCGGACTGATTACCTGAGCCTTGGCCAGGGTTAAGATAGGCACTCGAGACAGTGGCGAGGGAGAGCCGGAACTTTATAAAGCCAGCCCTATAACAGGGGTAGGAAACTTTATAAAGTTTCCCTTCGCCACTGTCATAGATGGGTGGCTTAACCGTGGCAACGGTCTAGTGCCCATCAACGCTCACTGGTGGACAACCTCATTACAATCAGGTTCGCAAGCGCTCTATTCTTTCTCATCAGTCGACCGTACTCTTGCAGGTACATATTTCGACAGTCTAGCTGGCAAACATGCAGGTATCTCCCTCCGCTGTGTCTACCCGTAGGGGGTGGGGAGGAGATTAAGGCAATATAATCTATGAGGAACGTCCCGGAGGCTGGCAAGCCGAGGTAGAAGCACATTTTAGTCCGTGGCGACGGATTAAAATGATGCTGTGTCCGAATAGATTGATATTGCCTTAATCTCCTTTGCGCAGGGTCTAGCGGGAGTCAGAGCAGGGCAACCAACAAAAGTACCTGAGTATATCGCAACAAACCTCCCCCAAAGTCAACCACCAAAACCCGAACAAATCGCTCCCACCACACCGAACACTCGTTCGGTTATTAAAACATAAACCGAACACACTACAAATCCACATACCGAACACTTATCAACAGGTAAAACACACCCCAAAAATCTCCGAAAAAGCCCTTGCATATTCCCGCATAAGCATTTACAATATAGCCAGTGATACGAACACAAACATCACAAGAACATTAAAATAAACTTTCAGGTTAGCCATCTGGTGACTCAGCAACGAGCAGAGAAACACATGATAGCGGCTCGATAAACATAGCGACGCAACTTGGGCGTAAGCCTACAAAAAGACCTCCCAAGATTCCAGATTCTATATAAGTCTCTCAACCAACGTTCGGCTTCGGCCGTGCAACAGAAGATTTATCCATCTGGATGTCAAACAAACATATAACAAAAACAAAAAGCTGAGTTATCAGTTGGGTAGCCTGAAAGAAACAACAGTATAAATATACCAATTAGAGAGAACAGAGAGTGGTATAATTATACAATGAAACCCCATCAACCGGTTTTGTTGGAGCCTGTGCTTGAGGTGCTCAAACCCCAGCCGCATGAGAGTTATTTAGACCTCACTGCCGGCTACGGAGGGCATGCCTCGGCGATTTTGGAGCTAACGCAGAACTATAAAGACACGGTCTTAGTCGATCGTGATCAAACGGCTGTGGATTACTTGCACGAACATATCAAAAATGCCAGTATTATCCATTCCGATTTTTATAGCGCTACGTTATCGCTTTTGAAGTGTGGAAAAGTCTTCGACATCATCTTACTTGATTTGGGCGTTTCGTCACCGCAATTAGATGCGGCGGCACGTGGGTTTTCCTTCCGCGAGGAGGGCAATCTCGACATGCGTATGGACAAGCGTGACGGCATTAACGCCGAGCACGTCGTCAATCGTTATTCCGAGCGCGAACTAACCGACGTGATTATCCGCTATGGTGAAGAAAGTCCCGGTCTCGCGGCCAAAATCGCGCGCGCCATCGTGCACGCTCGACCGCTGCAGACCACCACCGAGTTAGCTGAAATCGTCAGGCGACAATTCCCTGCGTACAGCAAAACTCACCCCGCCACCAAAACTTTCCAAGCCATCCGCATCGAAGTCAACCGCGAGCTAGAGTTATTAGAGCAAGTGCTACCGTTACTGCCACGACTCATGAAGCCCGGAGGACGCGTGGGCATCATCTCCTTCCACAGCCTGGAAGATCGTCTGGTGAAAAACTTCATCAAAGACTATTCCACCGGCCTCGAAGCCAAATTGAAGCCCATCACCAAACACCCGATAATTGCGAGTGATTCGGAAATCGTTAACAATCCCCGGTCACGGAGTGCTAAACTCCGGGCGGCCGCCGCGCTTTAGACCCCTTGACAAGGTCGAAAAGTAAAAAATAAAAACAAAAAGGAGCTAAAATGCCACGACAAATTTTTGTCAAGTATGCCTCTGAGACCGTTGCGGTCAAAGTGCGCAGAAAATAGCATTGGTTCGTTTTGTTTATGACACTTAGTGGGCGTAGTGCTTTTCGCCCGGTAAGTCGAGCTAGTCGCTGGCTTTAGTGCTTTTGCCAGCGGCTGGTTCACCAAGCTTGTAAACAAAACGATAGCGAGAGAGCCATGAAAATATATCGAAATCAATTCAACGCGGGCAGTTCCGTCACTCCTCGCGCTCGTGCCACGCGCACCGAGCTATCGTCGTCAAACTATAGCCACGGTCGTAACACGGTGCGCTTCACCCCAACTCGCCATGGTATAATAGGGCAGGTGGGTTTCGCGGTCAGCCTTGTCCTCGTGGTCGGCCTTGTCTTCCTTACTATGACCAGTCGCATCACCGAATACGACTACAAGATGGAAGCCATGAGTCGCCAGGTGCAAGAGCTAACCGCTCGCAAAGAAGAGCTCGCCGTCGAGAACGCGCGCGTCACCTCCCGAGCCACTATTAATAATAGCGATCTCGCCGACCTCATGACCCGCCCGTCCACCGTCAGCCACCTCAATGATTAACACCCCGAGCAATTAATTTAGTATGAATAAGAAACCCAAAGTTTGGTTATTTGCCGACTGGCGCATCACCGCATGCGCCGTTCTGGGATTGCTGGGCCTTCTAGCCGTCGCTTGGCGGCTTTTTGGTTTGCAAGTTCTCCGCCACGACGCCCACGCCGAACGCGCCCACGCCGAACAAACCCGCCAATGGGTTCTCCCCGCCCGCCGCGGCGAAATCTTCGGCCTCGAGCGCGGTCAGCTCGTCCCGCTGGTCCTCAACGAGACCGTTTACGAAGTTTTCGTCGACCCCTTCATGATCAGCAGAAACGGCAACCAAAAGCGCGTCTTTGAAGTCCTAAACGCCGTCCCCCTCGAACCCCGCCAAGACATCAGAAAAGCCCTCGACCAAACCACCACCCAATATCAAGTCATCTACCGCAACCTCTCCCGCTCCCAAGCCGAAACCCTCCGCGCCGAAAACCTCCCCGGCGTCGGCTTCAAAGCCACCGTCCGCCGCACCTATCCCGAGCAAGGCCTCGCCGCCCAAACCCTCGGCTTCGTCAACCTCGACGGAGTAGGGCAATACGGCATCGAAGGCTCGCTTAACGACCGCCTCAGCGGCACCGACGGCATGCTCCGCGCCGTCACCGACGTCAACAACGTCCCTCTCACCATCGGTCGCGAAAACATCCGTTACGACGCAGTCAACGGCGAAGACCTAGTCCTCACCCTCGACCCCAGCATCCAAATGCGCGCCGAACAAATCGTCGCCGAGGGTGCCACCCGCGCCGGTGCCGCCTACGCCAACATCCTCGTCCTCTGTCCCAACACCGGCCGCATTTACGCCATGGCCAACTATCCCAGCTTCGACCCCGGCAACTTCGGTGCCGCTCGCCCCGGCGATTTCCAAAACCCCATCCTCACCGACGCCTACGAAGCCGGATCCGTCATCAAAACCCTCACTATGGCCGCCGCCATCGAGCGTAGCGCCATCCGCCCCACCGACACCTACCTCAACGTTCCCACCCGCATGATCGACGGCTGGCCAGTCAACAACTTCGTCCAGCAGCACAACAACGAAACCATCACCTACCAGCTCGCCCACGACCTTTCCTTCAACGTCGGCACCATTTCCATGCTCGAACAAATGGGGGGAGGGCAGCTCGGCCGCAGCGGTCGCGAAACCCTCTTCGATTTCTTCCACAGCCGCTTCTTCCTCGGCCGCCGCATCGACGGCTTCCCCCTTCCCAATACTGCCGGCATCGTCCCGCAGCCATCTAGCGCCAGCAACATCGCCTACGCCACCATGACTTTCGGCCAAGGCATGTCGAATACCATGCTCCAAATCGGCGCCGCCTACGCCTCCGTCATCAACGGCGGCTATCACGTCACCCCGCAAATCATCGCCGGCACCCGCGTTGACGGCCAATTCCGCGCCACTCCCGAGCCCTCCCGTACCCGCGTCCTCCAAGAATCCACCTCCCGCACCATGCGCCAAGTCCTCGAAACCACCCGCGCCCGCGCCTTCCGCGACTGGTTTCCCGACCCCGTCGCTCCCTTCACCGCCGGCGGCAAAACCGGCACCGCCCAAGTCCCCGTCGCCGGCGGCTACCACCCCACCTGGGCCATCGGCTCCTATATCGGCCACGCTGGCGGCGAGCGCCCCGAATTCATCATCATGACGAGGGTCGGCGGCGAGGCCACCTTCCGCGCTGCCGATGCCACCTGGATGTTCAACGAACTCGCCCCCTGGCTCGCCGACTACCTCCAGCTCTATTAACCCCAACTTTTAACCCCATCCCTCTTGCTTTAACCCTCATGCTAATGTTAGACTTAAAGCATTAATGGTTAACACAAGGTCTAAACGAGGTGCTCTAAATATGAAACAGCTTAACTCTAATACTACCTTCCCCCACCCAACTGGGGGGGGGGTCCTTCTAAGCTTGGTTTAGCTAAGCCCTCCAACCTCCTCACCAAATCCCTCCAGTCTACTAAGATACTAACTGGCCTAGTAATACTATCAGTCTTTACCACCCTAGCGGCTGGCATCGCCAGCCGCTTAGTCCCCTCATACGCGAGCCCTGAACCAGCCACCAGCATCATTGGCGCGGAGCTGGACTTTACCCTAACTCTAACTATAGGTGGTGCCTATACGGATGGTAACTGTAACGCCCAAGCCGGAGGCAATGTCAACATCCCGATCAGCGCTCCTAATGGTAATACCTACTTCTCCTGCCTTAACGCCTATGTGGATACTAACTCTGGCTTTGGCTATACGTTAGCTATCAATAGTAGCCAGGCTAGTATGACTGGCTCGGTTTCTGGTGTCCTTTCACCTACTACCGGTACAATCACGTCTCCTAGCCAGCTAGCTGCTAACTCCTGGGGCTTCTGTATACCAGGTAGTGCAATGACTGGTATTAACAATGGCTTTACTTCTGCCCTTACTACCGGCTGTAGTGGCACAGCTGTCTCGGATGGTAACACTACCGCTGTCCTTAACTACGCCCAAGTTCCTACTACTGCTACACCAATCCGGGTAGTCAGTAATGCACCTAGTAGTGCTGCTGATCGTAACACACCAATCCGCTTTGGGGTTAGACCAACTGCCACCCTAGCTGCTGGTACCTATACTACGAGCGTTACTATTACAGCCGCTATCAATGGCTTTGCTAATCGTTCTTCCATGCAGACCTTTACAGCCAGTGACTGTAATGCCCTATCTCCTGGTACAATCCTCTCACTAGTTGATGCGAGGGATAGTCAAATCTACCGCATCCGCAAAATGCCCGACAACAAGTGTTGGATGTATGACAACCTGGCCTATACTGGTGGAGGTGACAATACCTACAATGATGTGGTACCCACAGGTAACGGGACAGGCTTGCTACAAGAAGTGACGACAAGCGCATCCTGGGGTGGTACTGCTACTAGGCTTTGGGCTAATAACTCAAATGCAGGCCTAACCCTAGGTAGCGGTACAGCTTGTACGGCATCACCCACGGGTACTGGTGTAATGACTTCTGTATGTGGTGATCAAGTACTCTACAACTTCTGCGCCGCACTCGGTCTAGATACAGGTACTACCCCTACCTGTGCGGCAGTGAGCAATACTACTACAGGCCCAGGTATGTCTAGTACGGGTACAGTAGGTGCTACAGGCAGTGGTGTGGGTGGTGAGTCAAAAGGTAACACAGGTGCGGCCGCAGGATCTATCTGTCCAACCGGCTGGAGAATCCCCCGCGGAACAGACAACTCATCAGGTTCTGCTGTTAATACCAACAATGAATGGGCTATACTAAATGGCAGCTTCCTTAATAACACCCTATCCGCCGCAGACACCACTAGCACTGATGCTTCCCGAGCCCCTTGGCAGCCAGCTGGGACAGCTGCAACCTTCCCACAGTGGAATGGTGCTTTCGGTGCAGTGGCGGCCGGCTACGTCAGCGATACTACAGGCGTCCTCAACGACCAGTCCACGAACGCGAACTGGTGGACCTCCTCTCTCGCCTCTGCTACCAACGCATACAGGGTGGGCGTGAGTATCACGCTCGTCCTCCCCGGCGCGTACGGTAGTGGTAAGGCCCTCGGGTTTTCTGTCCGCTGTGTGTTCCCATAACGCCCCCACCCCCTACGGGTAGACACAGCGGAGGGAATAGCCATTAAGCTTGTTCCCGTTTGAGTCCGAGCCTGGCGTAATGCCGGCACTATATAGAAAAGTGTAGTTGGTACTGGTGATTGAAAAAAGAGCGGATGACCATTGATGCACATACACTGACTGCAGGGCAAAGCCATAGGTCGCCGTAAAACGACTCGATGTGACAGTGGCGAAGGAGGGTTCCATTCTAGGGCAGGGCGCATCGCTAGATGACAGCAACGCTAAAAAATGGTAGAATAAACCCATGGAAAACGGCCTCCTCCGCGCGCTCTCTCTCTCGATTCTCGGGTGGGTCGTCGCCACCTGCTTAACCCCCCTCTACACCCATTTCGCCTACAAATACAAATGGTGGAAAAAGCAACGCGAATCCTCTCTCGACGGCCAAAACACCCCCGTCTCCAACAAACTCCACGCCCACAAGTTCAAACGCCCCTTCCCGACCATGGCCGGCGTCATCGGCGTCGTCGCCGTCGTCGCCATCACCCTCACTCTCAACCTCTCCCGCTCCCAAACCTGGCTTCCGCTCGCCGCGCTCGTCTGTGGCGCCGGCGCTGGCCTCCTCGACGACCTCATCAACCTTTTCGGCGGGGGCAGGGGAACAGCAGGCCTGAAAGCCGGCCTCAAGTTCGCCATCATCCTCGCCATCGGCCTCACCCTCGGCTGGTTCTTCTACGACCGCCTCGGCTGGCACTTCGTCCACGTCCCATTCCTCGGCCAATTTGACATCGGCTGGCTCATCATCCCGCTCTTTGCCTTCGCCGTCCTCTCTGTCGGCAACGCCGTCAACATCACCGACGGCCTCGACGGCCTCGCCGGCGGTCTCCTCGTCTTCGCCTACGGCTTCGTCATGATCGTCGCCCTCCTCATGGGGCAGCACGGCATCGCCGCCTTCGCCGGCACCGTCATGGGCGTCCTCATTTCCTACCTCTGGTTCAACATCGCACCCGCCCGTTTCATGATGGGCGACGTCGGCAGCTTCGGCTTCGGCATCACCCTCGGCGTCCTCACCATGTTCACCAACACCTTCCTCCTCCTGCCCATTTTCGGCATCATCTTCGTCGTCGAAGTCGGCTCCAGCCTCCTCCAAATCCTCTCTAAAAAGTTCCGAAACGGCAAAAGAATCTTCATCGCCGCCCCCCTCCATCACCACCTCGAAGCCAAAGGCTGGCCCGAGCCCAAAATTGTCATGCGCTTCTGGGTTCTCGGCATCCTCGCCACCATCCTCGCCCTCGGCCTCGCCGTCTACGGCGGTGTCGTCTAGCTACCCCTCCTCCCCACCCCCTACGGGTAGACACAGCGGAGGGATCTACCAAAGAATCTGCTACCGCCGTCTGGAGTGCTGACATTATTGCTAGTTAGAAATGTTTGAGCAGAAGCCGTCGTCGAGGTTAGAGCTGATGACCACCACCTAGTATCGACAGATTGCGTATTTAAGCTGGTGCCGGGGCTGTAGATCGCTGCCGAGACAGTGGCGAAGGAACCGAAACTTTATAAACCTTCTCTTCGCCACTGTCGCCGCGGATCATTTGACTCCCTCGGAGGGTTTGTTCGGCCGTTCCACGTTTGCGTATTGGCAAACCTCCAGTCTGCTGGACGAAATTCGCGGCGCCACTGCGGTACTGAGGATACTAGCCATGGGGCCTGGTATAGACAGCAACCCTCCAGAAAAGTATAAAGGCTTTACCCTCCGCTGTGTCTACCCGTAGGGGGTGGGGAGGAGATTACGCAATTCAATTTATGAGCAACGTCCCGGAAGGCGGCAGCCTGAGGGGGAAGAAGGTTTTAGTCCGTGGCGACGGATTAAAACCATTCTGTTTGCGAATGAATTCGAATTGGGGAAGCCCCTCTCAGCCCGTAAGGACAAAACAGGGGAGGGCGTTATGCGATTGTAGTATAATATGCTTATGCGTATCAGAAGTACCCAGCCCGACGTCCGGCGTCATCGCCCCGACTACCAACTCATCGCCGCCATCGCCGCTCTCCTCATCGTCGGCCTCGTCACACTCTTCGCCATCGGCCCCCGCCAAGTCCAATTCATGAACGGCCTCGGCCACGACCTCGCCACCCAACACTTCTTCTGGCGCCAATTCCGCGCCGTCATCCTCGGCGTCGCCGCCTTCCTCTTCATGAGCAAATTCCCCTACAAATGGCTCATCCGCCTCGCCACCGCCATCTTCATCGGTGCCATCCTCGCCAATCTCGTCCTCTGGGTCGCCAGCACCCAAGGCTGGAGCATCGCCCCCCAAATCGGCGGCGCCTACCGCTGGCTCCGCTTCGGCCCCCTCTCCATCCAACCCTCCGAACTCCTCAAAGTCTCCCTCGCCATCTGGCTCCCCACCTTCCTCGCCCGCCAGCGCCAGCTCGGCCATATCAACGACTGGTTCACTTTCGGTATTGCCACCGCCGCCGTCGGCGTGGCCGCTTTCTTCACCGCCATCACCCAAAGCGACCTCGGCACCACCATTGTCGTCGCCGCCATCGGCTTCGCCATCATGTTTTTCTCCGGCATCTCCTACAAAAAACTCTTCGGCCTCATCGCCGTCGCCCTCCTCGCCGGCGGACTCTTTATGATTAGCAGCCCCTTCCGCCGCGCCCGCATCGAAACCTTCCTCCAAGGCGAAGCCATCGTCTACGAAGTCACCGCCGAAAACTTCCACGCCCGCCAAGCCCTCCTCGCCGTCAGCCAAGGCGGCCTCACCGGCGTCGGCATCGGCGATTCCGTCTTCGCCTCCGGCTACCTCCCCGAATCCTTAAACGACTCCATCTTCGCCATCCTCGGCGAAATCTTCGGCTTCGTCGGCCTCATGGGCATCCTCGGCCTTTACGGCTGGCTCTTCATGCGCATGCTCCGCACCGTCGCGCTCCTCCACGATTACACCGCCCGCCTCATCGCCGCTGGCATCTTCGCCTGGATCGCCGTCCAAGTTCTCATCAACATCTTCGCCATGACCAGCCTCATCCCCATCACCGGCATCGTCCTTCCGCTCCTCAGTTACGGCGGCACTAGCATGCTTATCATCCTCGCCGTTCTTGGTCTGATTTTCCAGCTCTCCCGTTATACCGGCTGCGAAGTCATCAAGCCCGAACAAGAAGAAGTCACCGATACATCTCCTCCCCGCCCCCCTAAATCTCCTCGTTCCCCCCTCCCACCAAAACCCAAACCTCCAAAGCCATCCACCCCCACACCTCCCCGCCGCCGCCGCACTTTCTAGCCGACAACCTCCTCCCCACTCCCTACGGGTAGGCACAGCGGAGGGATGAGCCTCCTGGCTTGCTGTTACTATGAACACCTGTACCAGAAGCTGCATTACTAATGCCTGTACTTTGTGAGTTTGATGTATTAACGAGCG
>Ga0099364_10006292_pt1 | contig 17338 bp, 18 predicted proteins | sample TergutTh196P3_FD_73070 | JGI IMG/M metagenome (GOLD analysis project Ga0099364, IMG submission 73070) | Microcerotermes parvus P3 segment gut microbial communities from Pointe-Noire, Republic of the Congo - Th196 P3 | ecosystem: Host-associated > Arthropoda: Insects > Digestive system > Gut ... | reverse complement strand
GTCATTGCGCCCCCGGAGCCGCAATCTGTTACTTGACAAGTACGCATTTCAGGGATAGATTGCGGGTCAAGCCCGCAATGACGACAATAAGTGCGCGTTTTCGGACGGTCTGGGGGGGGAGTGATCGTCATCCCGCAATGTTCTGGAAACGTTTCGCGTTTCTTCGCGGGATCCCCTGCGTGTAGCAATTCCCTGAGTCAGGAGGCCCCGCATTAAAGATTTGCGGGGTGACGTTAGCCAAGCATGATCTGACGCGCCAGTTTCCTGGCCGTGCGGGCATCGGCGCTGTCGCAGGACTGGGCGGCGTAGCGGGCTTTTTCGTAGAGGGAAATCAAACTTTCAGGAGGCCCCGCATTAAAACATTGCGGGGTGACGGAGGTTTCAGGAGGCCCCGCATTAAAACATTGCGGGGTGACGGAGGTTTCAGGGGATCCCGCGCTTTCCTCCCCTGCGAGGAGGTTGATTTGCGGGGTGACGGAGGTTTCAGGGAATCCCGCATCAGGGGTGACGAATAACTGCAACATCTCGCGGGCGGTACTGGATTTTGTTATTGTATACGCGCCGGCATCCGCCTGGCACTTTCTGCTTTGGCGGCTTATGGTGGCGGCAAATATGCGGCGAATTTTTTCATCATTAGTGAGAAAGAGGCGCGCTCGTTTGGGCCCGATTTTTTCCCGGCGCGATAGTTTTTCGACAATATCACCCTTCTTTTTATCCACCGCCTGGGCGCCCTCCCGGGCCCGTTTACTGAAAGCGGCCCTAATCAACCGGACCAGCCCATATATCAAGGCTGCAACCAGCGCTGCGGTTACTATGGCGGCAAACACGGAAAAGAGGACGTTTAGTATTTCTATCAGTATATGCGTGCCTTCTTCTGCCAGTTCCGTCAATTCCCCGGGTATGGGCGGCAGCTCCCCTTCCGGGGAGAGCGACATTTCCGACGCCTGTTCCTCTATGACAATCAGGCCAATGAGCCACACCACGAACAGGCGCAACAGCTCCAGCAGCCACGCCCCGATACGGACGATAAATAAGCGGCCGGCAAAACCGCCCATCATTATCGTCACAATCAGCGTGAAAGCGCCCACCAGCAGGGCACAGGCGGCAAAGATGGACTTTGTGGGCATATGTCCGGTCGTCCGGCGGCTCATGTCGGTATAATGGATAAAGTGTTTGAGAAAGCGATCCAGGAAAAAGCCAGCGATAAAGGCCATTGTCAAAAACGGTATTATTTCCACGCCCCTTAGTAGGTAGATGGCGGCGGCTATCACCACGGCCACAATCGGCGATGCCAGCGCCATGCCATAGTCTGAGCGCTCCGGCCGGGTATAGACGGCGATACGGACACTCACGGACAGTATGGCCTGTACCAAGGCGACGGCAAAAAAGACGATCGTCTGGACCAGATGGCCAAAGGGAGCGCCCAGTATGATGACCAGCGGGATTATGTGCAGCAGGGCAAAGAGCCAGAATTTGTGGATTTTGCAGCGGATGAGGTAGAACAGGAGGGGGACGCTGCCCAGCAGGCAGATGATGGCGGGCTGGGGGGCCTGGTCCGGAAAGAAGGAAAAGAGGGCCGCTTCGCCCATGACGAACAGGAGGTAGTTGGCGACCTCCGCGATGCAGTTTTTTGTGTGGTTGATGACGTGAATTGGGGACGGTTCTTTTTTCATCTTTTTCACCTCATGCTAAATCTTCTATCATAATCGCTCGGTCCTTTAGGGTGGGGTGGAGTTTTATGTCACGGGCTTTGCGGCAGGGGATGATCCAGACAAAGTCCTGGCGGGGGTCTATGCGGATGAGGAGGTTTTGCACTTCCTCCAGCCAGTCGGGCGATATGACAATCAGCATGCGCTCTGACAGGCGCATAAGGCGCTCCGCAAAGCCGTCGAAGGGGGCGGCCTCGCGCTGCGTATCCAGTCTGGCCAGCATCACATTTATCTGCTCCATTTGCCGATAATCTTTTTTATTCTCCATGCAAAGGGTGGTATCCTGCAAGGCATCGTAGCCATTGGCGTACAGGGAAACCGTAATGCCCCGTTCCAGATATAGTCCGGCTAGATAGGCGGCAATGCTGATGGCCTTTTCTATATGCTCGGCCGAAGACGACCATTTTCTGTCTTTTAGGTTTAAGAAAATCGCCGTGTCCATGATGGCCGTATAGTCATGGACATTGACTTTTATGTCCTCGGATTTTGCCGTGGCCTTCCAGTTCACGCTTTTTAGTTCATCATAGGGGCTGTATTCACGGATGCCGCGAAAAGAAAAGGGGTCCGTTTGCAGATGACGCCGGCTTTGCGCCTCGCCGCTAATTTTACGCAGCAACGCATCCATCTGTTCCAGGGGCGCGGGCGCGGGATAGACGTAAATCCAGGTTTCGCCCGCGCGGCTCTCCACCATTTCCCGGGACAAAAACAAATCGGCGCCCACCAAATCTATCCCCTTTATGCCATAGTAGCCCCGCCGCGAGCAAGTGACACGGTGATTGCGGGTGATGCGGCGGTAGGGCATGAGGCTAAATAGGTCGTTGCGATAGTACATGTCGGAGACTTGCGAGCTAAGATCGGCGGCAAATTTGATGGCGGCGGCGCACTGAAACTTGACCTTTAGCGCCGGAAGCGGCAGCCATTTCCGGTTTTCCACCACCTCGCTAAGATAGGTTTCTTCCCCGGCATACACGGCTAAGTCCTGGAATTTTAGGCTGACGGACAGCCCCTTATTCCACAACTCTTGATAGAGCTTTTGCTGGGCAAAAAACAGGGCGGCGGCGATAAGGCCCAATATGATGATGGTCATGGTTTTAAACTCTCTTCCGTCGGGCGCCCCGACATCAAGTACTATGACGTTAAACTCTCTTCTGTCGGGGCGGGTACTTCCGTCAGGATTTCCGCTATTTTTCCCCGGCTGTCCTTGCCCTGCTGTTGCCCAAAGCTGAGCAACAGGCGATGCGAAAGCACCGGGCCCGCCAAGTCTTTGACATCATCGGGAATCAAAAACGCGCGTCCACTAAGGGCCGCATGGACCTTGGCGCTACGAAGCAGTGCCAGCGAGGCGCGGGGGCTGGCTCCCATCACCACCCCGCTGCTCTGTCTGGTCAAAAGGACGATGTCGGCGATATACTCGCGGATCAGGGGATGGACATAGACTGCATCCACGGCCCTTTGCATCGCCAGGATCTCGTCTTTATTGACCACTGCGGTCAATTTGTTCAGGGGGTCATTTTCACTGTTTATGTCGATGAAGCGGTCGATAATCGCCATTTCCCCGGCCTTGTCCGGCAGACCCACCGAGAGCTTCATCGTAAAGCGGTCCAGTTGCGCCTCAGGCAGGGGATAGGTACCGGCGGTCTCGACCGGATTTTGGGTCGCCATGACAAAAAAGGGCGGCGCCAGCGCGTAGCGGACACCGTCTATCGTCACCTGCCGCTCCTCCATGCACTCCAGCAAGCCGGCCTGCGTCCGCGGCGTGGCACGGTTTATCTCGTCGGCCAGCAGAATGTTGGTAAAGACCGGCCCTTTGCGCAAGATAAACTCGTTTTCCTTGCGGTTAAAGACGTTTATGCCGGTGATGTCGCCGGGCAGTAGGTCGGGGGTGAACTGGACGCGGTTAAAACCTAAGTCCAGCGAGGCGGCCAGGCTTTTGGCCAGCTTGGTCTTGCCGGTGCCGGGCACGTCCTCCAGCAGGACATGGCCGCCGGAAAGCAGGGCGCTCAGTAGCAAGCGCAGCGTAGTTTCCTGGCCGACAATAACCTTGGCCACGTTCTCGCAGATGAGACGGCCTTTTTGGTGGATGTCTGGGATGGTCATGGGTTTTTCCTTTCTGTGTTTAGTATACATTATACAATATATGGCAGTTGGTAGCAATGCGTGGACGGTAATCGCTACTTTCAGGAGGCCCCGCATTAAAGATTTGCGGGGTGACGAGGTGTTTCAGGAGGCCCCGCATTAAAGATTTGCGGGGTGACGGAGTGTTTCAGGAGGCCCCGCATTAAAGATTTGCGGGGTGACGGGGTGGTTCAGGAGGCCCCGCATTAAAGATTTGCGGGGTGACGGTAGCGCGTCCGTCAGCCCCCCACCATGATAAACAGCCGTAGCCGCAGCATCCGGTAGCGCCAGCGTCCTGTAGCTTTCGTCCGCTCATATAGCGCTGCGCGGTCGGCCAAGACTGCGGCCAGCATTACTGCTGTGGCCATCTCGCCCCGATACAAAATCCTCTCCAGCAGCGCGGAAAAACCCAGCTCCAACCCCGCTGTCCGTAGGCGGCGGCCAAACTCACTGATGGTTTCACCCGGCATGAGGCGATAACCCATCAGGGCCAGGATGCGCAGATTGAGGCGGACATCACTGAGAAAACGCTCCGTGTCAGACAGGCGCAGGTAGCGCCGTTTTTTTAGCAGATGATCACCCAGCACAAAGAGCAGCGCGGCCAGCATCAGCAGCAAAATAACCAGCAAACTGGCGTCCAGCCAGCGATAATCCGGCATCCCCGGTGAAGCCAAATCCCATTCCGGCGTATCATTAGGCGCATTTTCCCCATCCGGACGCTCATCCGGTGCAGATGAACCCGTTTGTGCGGATGTGGCGGACGGGGCACGTAAATTCCAGTAGCGGTAGCGCCCGCTGTTAAAGCCCGGCGTGGGCTCAAAGGGAATAAAACCAATGCCCTGGAAGTAGACCTCCGGCCAGGCGTGGGCCGATGAATCATTCACGGTCACAATGCCCCAACCCAGGCTCTCGTCCTGAATCGCATAGCCTTGCACGTAGCGGACCGGCAGCCCCAGCTCCCGGGCCAGCAACACAAAGGCCGTCGCATAGTAGGTACAGTAACCGGCCCGGCTCTCCAGCAGAAAAAAGTCGGGGAAAATGGCCCCGGCCGGCAAGCTGTCCGGATGCTTGGTATAAACATAATCATAGTCGCCACGCCCGGAGAGGGCCTTTTCCAGCAGCAGACAGGCTTCGTATTCGCTGTTTGCCTCCCGGACTATCTCTTGGAGGAAGGCGCGGACATCATCGCTCAACGGATAGGGCTGGGCATAAACCTCCCGTATCCACTCGCCGCGCTCTAACAGGCTCTCATGCGCCAGCAGAGCGGTAGAGGCACTGTCGGGAAAGGCGGCCATGATCTCCTCATCCGCCTCGCCCGTATATGCGTAACCCAGCTGGGCGGCAATCATCTGTCCAAAAGCGGCGTTACCCATATTCATTTGATAAAAGTCCATCTCATAATCCGTGCCATAACCCTGCTTTTCGTCAAAGGTCGCCATGCCGCCCCATTCGCTGATGCCGGCCGGCCACAGATAGGGACTGCCACGGCCCGGCGAAAGCGCCGGACTTTTCATTTGCAAACGCCGGGGCTTTAGCGGGCTAAAGAAATATGCTGTTTGCAGACGGGTATAGCCGATACGCATGGTGGCATAGTGCAGATAATCGTTGACATTTTCCCCGTCGTGCCGCAGCACGGCGTACAGTGTTTCCAAGCTGTCCGTTAGCTGCTCATTTTCCGTCTCATCTATCGTGCGTCGCCACTCGCGGCCATCAAAACTGTCAAAGACATTGCCCGTTATGTACACCGCCATCCGTCGCCCGCTTGTAAGCTCCACTTGCATCACATCGCGGCTGCGGTTGAAGAGACCGCTGCCTTCCCCCGTACCCAGACGGCCGCCACCGGAAAAGCCCGTCACTTCCATGCCAAAGCCCTCGTCGCCGCTGCCCCATCTTTGCGTGGCCGAATGAAAGGCCCGGCGGATGTCGCCGTATATCCTGCGGGCCAGTTGCCAGTCATACGGGTCCTTGCGCACGGGGAAGAGCATCAACAACAGCAGATACAGCAGTAAAAAAGGCAGCAGAAAGGCGGTCGTTTTTGTCCGCATGTGAGCGCTTTGCATACGTTCGCTGATGACAAACAAGAAATATAAAAAGCCCAGGCAGACGGTCAGTTTGCTGATTTCTTGGCCGTTTACCATCGATATGATGAAATATAGCAGCAAGAGGGCGGCCAGGGCCAGCCTCAGACGCGCCGATTTTTCACAGAGCCAAAAGAGGGGTATGAGCAAGAGGCCGGAAAAGAATATGTTGAAAAAGGGGAAGGCCAGGCTCATGTCTTCCACGGCGCTGCCCCCCAGCCAGCGCAGGTATTCCGCCATAAAGAACAGGCTGTTTGCCAGCCCGTTTAGATATATGGCAGATAATATAACAGTTGTTATGATGGCAACCGGGGCGATGCGCTGGCGCCCCTTTGTCAGATAAAAAGACAAAAAGCAGGCGGTGGCCGAGATGGCGGCAAAAAAGAGCGCGGTGGGTGTGAGCGCGGCGGCGACAAAGGGCGCCAAAATACCGGTCCAGATCAGGACCAGCAGGCTAAAGAAAAAGGCACTATGGATTTTTTCGTGGATTTTCATGCTAACAACCATGTCTTTCCGATAACCCGCGATATTTCGGGCCTATACGCCTCTACGAGGCGTGGCACAAAATTCGCACGTGAAGCTTTAGCTTCACGCTATCCCCACCACCTTCAATCTATCGCTTTCCTTGCGGGCATATGCGGCCACGTCACAGTCGCCGGCCACATAGACAATGATTATCTTGCCGGCCTTCGCCAGGCGCAAAAATTCTTCATAAAGTCCGTCGTCCAGACGGTTAAGCACCATAAATATGAGCGGTGTCGCCGACAGTATGCCTTGGTCGGCCGCGCTGTGATACAGGCTGTTAAAAGGCCGGTCTTCGCAAAAATGCAGCAGTGCCAGTTCCTCGTAGACCGTATTGAATTGATGGATGCCATGCACGGGGTGCTTCTGGACTGTATCCGCCAAAAACAGAAATTCCGTGGGCACGTTTTGGCGGACGAAATAGTATAGCAGGGCGATGGTCTGCTCCAGTATTTGATTTTCGAGCGGTAAATAGACCTCCATTTTGGATGAGACGCGCTCAAAGTCGGCCAGCAGGAGGACTTTTTGCTTGATTGTCCCGACATCCGTCCGTACCTTTAGCGTCCCACTTTTGGCCGTTTGCTTCCAATGGATTTTTTTCAGGGAGTCGCCGGGCATATAGTCACGGATCAGTATGTCCGTCTCGTTTTGGTCCGGGCTTAGATGGCTCTGGATGAAAACGGCCAGCTCCGGGGCGTCGTCTGCGTTTGAAAGATCGCGGATGCGCGGCCGGACAATGGCCTCGATGCCGGAGGGCATACGATAATTTAAGCGGAAAATGCCGAGAAAATCCGTGACGATTAGCCGCTCCACCCCCACCGGATATTCGCCCCGGTATTTGCAAGTCAGCATCGTTTCGATGACATTGCGCTCGGCGGGAAAAAGGGTAAAGGCCTGATTGTCCATGATGCCCTCCACGCTGGAATAGTCGCTGTGGAGCTTGACGGCCACGGAGGTGAACACGGCGCGGCCCTCGTTGGTGAGGCACAGGCTGTAGGGTACCGGCTCACAGGCGATGATGTTGCGGGTCCGGATGCGCTGATACACGGCAAAGCGCAGCAGCACATAGAGCAGATAGGTCAGGGATATGAGGGGCACGGACACGACGGCATAGAAAAAGGCGTAACTAATCACGCCACCGTAGAAACTGATGGATATGAGGGCGAGGATGAAGAGGGCGGCTAAGATAAGGCGGCGTATTATCATAAGGTGACCTGCAGCGCGCCCTTCAGCCGTCACCCCGCAAATCGCCTCCCCGAAGGGGAGGATAGATGCGGGACCCCCTGATTAAGGGAATACCTACACGTAGGGGATCCCGCATAGAAACATTGCGGGATGACGAATCGCAGGGACCCCCTGTTCCTACAACATCGGCACATGGGCCTTCACGATCAAACTTTTCAGGACTGCGGCCACGTCGGTCTGGGAGAGCTTGGCCGCCGGGGTGAGGACGAGGCGGTGACTGAGCACCAGCGGGGCCACTGCTTTCACGTCGTCGGGTTTGGCAAAGTCGCGGCCATCCAGATAGGCTTTCGCCTGTGCGGCCTTGGCCAGTGAGAGCGTCGCCCGGGGGCTGGCGCCAATGATAAAGCGCTCCTCCTCGCGGGTCAGGCGCAGCATCTCAACAATATAATCTAACAGGGCCTCTTTCATTATGACCTGATCGACTTCGGCGCGAATATTCAGCACCTCCGCCGCCGTGCAAACGCTCTGCACACTATTCACATCCTTGCCCGCCAGATGGTCCGTCGCCATCCGTACTTCGTCGGCGTGGTCGGGATAACCGATGGACAGCCGCATCATAAAACGATCCAGTTGGGCCTCCGGCAAGGGATATGTACCGAGAAACTCGATCGGGTTTTGGGTCGCGATGACCATGAAGGGTTGCGGCAGGGGATGGGCCACGCCATCGACCGTGACCTGGCCTTCGGCCATCGCCTCCAGCAGGGCGGCTTGGGTTTTGGGCGATGAACGGTTTATTTCATCAGCTAAAAGGACCTGGTTCATTACTGCCCCGGCCCTGTACTCAAACTCTCCGCTTTTCATGTTGTATATGGAAACGCCCTCGATGTCGCCGGGCAGGGTGTCCGGTGTGAACTGGATGCGGCCAAAGCTACATTCCATGACCTTTGCCACCAGCGAGGCCAAAGTCGTCTTGCCCACTCCCGGCACGTCCTCAATCAGGACATGACCGCCCGCCAACAGGGCCACCAGCATTTGCTCAATCACTGCATCCTTGCCAACAAAAACCTCGGCAATGGCGGACTGCATTTTTTGGACTGTTTCGTGGTGTTTCATCTAAGTGGCCATTAACGCCCGGCGGCGCTAAGCCGGACCATCGCCCGGTGCAGGGCCGTTTCGGCCCGGGTCATATCCGTTTCCGGGGTCTTCGTGCCAATACGCTCCTTGGCCCGCTTGGCCGCTGCTTCGGCGCGGCTTATGTCTATTTCCTCCGGCCATTCAATCACTTCCGCCAAAATAGTGACCGCCTCGGGCAGAATCTCGGCAAAGCCCGCATGCAGGGCGGCCTGCTTGGTTTCTTTCTCTGAATACAGGCTTAGCAGACCGGGCTCGATGATGACGGTCAGGGGTATGTGCTTTGGCAGCACCCCTATCTCGCCCAGGCTGGTGTTAAATTCCACCTTTTGCACCTTGCCCTCGTAGAACACCCGGTCCGGGGAAACGATTTTTAGTTTCATCAGGTTGTCTGCCATAAAATCCTCACACTACCGTGTAATCCGTCATATGCTTCACGCGGGCGGTCACATCGTCTATGCTGCCGGCGTTTAAGAAATTGCCTTCGGGGATGGCGTCGTGCTTGCCCTCTATTATTTCCTTGAAGCCGCGTACCGTCTCGCTGATGGGCACGTATTTTCCATCCAGGCCGGTAAACTCCGTGGCCACAAAGAAGGGCTGCGAGAGGAAACGCTGTATTTTCCGGGCGCGGGAGACGACGAGCTTATCATCGTCCGACAGTTCATCCATGCCGAGGATGGCGATGATGTCCTGTAATTCCTTATAACGTTGCAAAATTTCCTGCACGGCGCGGGCGACCTGATAATGCTCCTCGCCCACGATGTTCGGGTCGAGGATACGCGAATTGGACTCCAAGGGATCAACGGCCGGATAGATACCCAGCTCGACGATCTGGCGCGACAAAACCGTGGTTGCGTCCAGGTGGGTGAAGGTCGTGGCCGGGGCCGGGTCCGTAAGGTCGTCGGCCGGCACGTATATCGCCTGCACGGAGGTGATGGAGCCGCTCTTGGTGGAGGTTATCCGCTCCTGGAGGGCGCCCATTTCCGTTTGCAGGGTCGGCTGGTAACCGACCGCCGAGGGCATACGCCCCAAGAGCGCGGAAACTTCCGAACCCGCCTGGGTGAAACGGAAGATATTGTCTATGAATAAGAGTACGTCTTTACCGCCTTTGTCGCGGAAATATTCGGCCATCGTCAGACCGGCCAGGCCCACCCGCATACGGGCACCGGGCGGCTCGTTCATCTGCCCGAAGACCATCGTCGTCTTTTCGATGACGCCGGAGCTTTTCATTTCCATGTAGAGGTCGTTACCTTCCCTGGTGCGCTCGCCGACCCCGGAAAAGACCGAGAAACCGCCGTGCTCCGTGGCAATATTGCGGATCAGTTCTTGTATCAAAACAGTCTTTCCGACACCGGCACCGCCGAAGAGACCAATTTTTCCGCCTTTCAGGTATGGACATAGCAAATCGACCACCTTGATGCCGGTCTCCAGCAGTTCCGATTCCGTGGATTGCTCGGCAAATTCCGGTGCCGGGCGGTGTATGGGCATCAGCTCCACGCCCTCGGGGGCCGGTTGGTCGTCTATCGGCTGACCCAGGACATTGAAAATGCGGCCGAGGGTTTTTTCGCCGACCGGCACGCTGATAGGCGCGCCGGTGGAGATGGCTTCCATCCCCCGCACCATGCCGTCGGTCGGGCCCATCGCGATACAGCGTATCGTGTCGTCGCCCAGGTGTTGGGAGACCTCCACCACTAAATCGCCGCCTGCTTTCGGAATCCGTACCGCCTCGTTAATTTCCGGCAGTTCGCCGCCCGTGAATTTAATGTCCAGCACGGCCCCGATTATCTGCGTGACTTTTCCGCTACTGTTGTTTGCTTCTGCCATTTTGATATATCCTTTCGTTTTTATTAGACGGGCTTAACCGTCACCCCGCAATGTGCCTCCCCGCAGGGGAGGATAGATGCGGGACTCCCTGACTCAGGGAATTCCTACATTCATGGGATCCCGCATAGGAACATTGCGGGATGACGATATAAAATGCGAACCCCTGCGGCACGCCGAGGTCGTCGTACCCTACGATATCGCATTTGCCCCGGCTATAATCTCCGTCAGCTCCTGGGTGATGGAACCCTGACGGGCACGGTTATAGAGCAGGGATAAATCTTCTATCATTTCCTCGGCATTTTTGGTCGCGGCGTCCATCGCCTGCATCCTCGCCCCATTTTCACTGGCTGAGGACTCGACCATGCCGCCGTAAATCAAGCTGGTAATATACTTCGGAATCAGGGCGTCCAGCGCTTCTTCGGCCTTGGGCTCAAAATTCATATGCATACCCTGTTCGTTTTCCGCTTCGGGCGCTTCTTTTACACCCTTTGTCTTCGCTTTCGCCTTCATCTTCGCGCGCTGTTCCTCCGGATCCACGGGCAAGAGGCGTAACAGGGTCGCCTCATGGACAACGGTATTGACAAAGGCGGTGTAAGCCAGATATATCTCGCTCACCTCCCCGGACAAATACGCATCCAGGACATCCTTTGATATGCGCATCGCGTCGGCATAGGTGGGGCTTTCGATGCTTTCTGAATAGTCCTTTATCAGATTATATCTGTTCTTCAGGGCGTCGCGGCCTTTTTTACCGACGGCGTATATCTGCAAATCTTCTTTGCGGATATTGCCGCGGGTGATCATGCGGATGATGTTGGCATTGTAGCCGCCGGCCAAACCACGGTTGGAGCTGATGACAATCACGGCTTTTTTGCCGCCCTCGCGCGGTTTAAGGTATTCATGCTCCACATCCCCGGCCTTTTCCAGCACCGACAAAATAGTGGCGTACATACTGCTGAAATAAGAACGCGAACGCTCGGCGTGTTGCTTGGAACGCTGCAATTTTACCGTGGCTACCATGTTCATCGCCTTGGTAATCTGCTGGGTGCTTTGTATGGACGTCCGACGCCGTTTTATGTCTCGCATTGAGGCCATGTGTGTATTGCCTTTCGATTATACGCGGCGGGAGCTTTAGCCCCCGTCCTACATTCGGGTTTTCGTTGCCCGCACACGGCGGGAGCTTTAACCCCCGTCCTACTTAAATGATGTTTTAAATTCAGCTATTGCCTTCTCCAGCATTTCGCCCGTCGCCTCGGAAATAACCTTTTCGGCGGCGATATTTAAGGCAATGTCCGCATACTTGGTCTTGATGAACTCATTAAACTCTGCCTCAAAACGCAGCACATCCGCCGTGGCGACATCCAGCAAGTGCTTGTTCATCGCGATATAGAGGATGATGACCTGATACTCGACCGGAATCGGCCCGTATTGCGGCTGCTTAAGAATTTCGCGGATACGCTCGCCCTGGGCCAGCTTTTCCTTCGTGTCGGAATCCAGCTCCGAGCCAAACTGGGCAAAAGCCGCCAACTCACGGAATTGCGCCAGCTCCACGCGGATGGGGGCGGCAATCTTTTTCATCGCGCCTATCTGGGCGGCACCGCCGACGCGGGAGACCGACAAACCGGCGTTTATCGCGGGACGGAAACCGGAATTAAACATTTCCGATTCCAGATAAATTTGCCCGTCGGTAATGGATATGACATTGGTGGGGATGTAGGCGGACACGTCCCCGGCCTGGGTCTCGATGATGGGCAGGGCGGTGAGGGACCCGCCGCCATGATCCTCGTTCATCCGGGCTGCCCGCTCCAAGAGGCGTGAATGGAGGTAGAAAATATCGCCGGGATAGGCCTCGCGTCCGGGCGGACGGCGTAGCAACAGCGACAGGGTACGGTAAGCGGCGGCGTGCTTGGTCAAGTCATCGTAAATGACCAGCACATCCTCGCCTTTTTCCATCCATTCCTCGCCGATGGCGCAGCCGGAATAGGGTGCGATATATTGCAGGGGCGCCAACTCACTGGCGGCCGCAACCACGACCGTCGTATAGGCAAAGGCCCCGTGTTCTTCAAGGATTTTCACAATCGCCGCCACGGTCGAGGCTTTTTGGCCAATGGCAACATAGATGCACTTCACGCCCTGACCCTTTTGGTTTATGATCGTGTCTATGGCGATGGCTGTCTTACCCGTCTGGCGGTCGCCGATGATGAGCTCACGCTGGCCGCGGCCTATCGGCACCATCGAATCTATCGCCTTTAGCCCGGTCTGCAAGGGCGTATCCACCGACTTACGGGTGATGACACCCGATGCGACGCGCTCTATCTGACGGAAGGCGTCGGTCTTTACCGGACCCTTCCCATCCACCGGCTGTCCCAGGGCATTGACGACCCGCCCCAGCAGGGCATCGCCCACCGGTACCTCTACCACCCGGCCGGTGGTCTTTACCGTGTCGCCCTCGTTGATATTTTTATGACTGCCCAAGAGCACCACGCCGACATTGTCTTCCTCCAGATTGAGGACCATGCCGAAGACATCACCGGGAAACTCCAGTAGCTCCCCCTGCATGGCCGCCTCCAGACCGTGGACACGGGCAATGCCGTCGGCCACTTGGATGACAGTGCCCACATTGGACACCTCCAGCTGCGCGGCGTATCTGCGTATCTGTTCTTTGATTACGGAACTGATTTCTTCCGGTCTGAGATTCATAGCTGACCTACCCTTCTTAAATACTATGCAACTGTTTCTTTAACTTATTTAGCTGCGTGGCAATGCTGGAATCGGCCACGCGGTCGCCAATCCTGAATACTATCCCGCCCACCAGGTTCTCGTCCACGCTGTAGTGTATTTCCAATTTCTTATAATCCGTCACTTCCAGCAAGCGCTCGTTGATGTGGGCTTTGTGGATCTCGCTCAGCACATAGGCGGTGGTGACATACACCACGCCTATCCCCAATGATTCCTTGACCGTGGCCTCAAAGTAGTCGTAGATGGCTTCTATATCAGCAAAGCGATCTTTTGTGACCAGCAGGGCCAAAAAGCCGCACATTTCATCAGACACCCGGCCCTTAAACACTGTCTCCAAAACCTCTATCTTTGCTTCTTTCAGGATTTGGGGATGTACCATAAGGCGCATGAATTTGGGATTCACGGAAATAATCTGACGAATAGAGGAAAACTCGCCCAAAAATTCTTCTGTCTGTGCTTTCTCGGCGGCCAGCTCGAACAAGGCAACGCCGTATGTTTTTGCAATCAGCTTTGCCATGTACTCTTACCCATATCCTTCAAGGTATCGTTGATGAGTTGCTCGTGAATTTGTACACTAAGCTGCTCGGATATGGCCTTTTTCGCCATAAGGGCCGCAACGTCTATTATCTCGACCTTGATTTGGTCGGCGGCCTTTTCTTTTTCCAGCTCCGCTTCAATTTGGGCGCGCGAAATAATCCGCGCCGCTTCCTCTTTGGCTTCGGCAATGATTCGGTTTTCGTTCGCCAGCCCTTGCTTTCTGGCGGCGGCGAGAATTTCCTCGCACTCGGCCTCGACATTTTTCAGTCTGGCCTCGTACTCTTGCTTTAGCTCATCGGCGCTTTTTTTGTCGGCGGCGGCGCTCTCTAACTCAGCGCGAATCTTTTCGCGGCGCCCCTCCAGCATTTTCCTGACCGGGTTAAAGAGCAGGTTGGATGCCAAAAGAAAGAGCACAAACACCGAGATAAGCATGAGGGCGGCATCCGCGATAAGCTGAAAGTCAAAGCCTATTAGCCTGGGCTCCATCGCTTCCGCACCCGCCGTAAGCAGCATAACTTTGCTTAACAACATACCATTCAAGGTAGACCTCCTCTTAGGTTAGGGGTTGGACGATCAACAGGATAATCGCGACGACCAGACCGTACAGTCCGCCCGTTTCCGAAACGGCTTGGCCGATCAACATCGTTGTGCGGATGTCCGAGACGGCACCGGGGTTACGGCCGACCGCTTCGGCAGCCATACCGGCGGCATAGCCCTGGCCGATGGTGGAGCCGAAGTTCGGGAGCACTGCGAGGGCGGCACCTATGGCCGACATTCCCAAGACATAGTATTCATTGTAATCCATGGTTCTTCCTCCTTTGCTTACGCAAAATTATATTGTTAATGTTACTAGTATAGCCGTTGATATCGTCATCCCGCAATGCTTCTATGCGGGATCCCCTGCGGGTAGTGATTCATTACTTTCAGGGGGCCCCGCATTAAAACATTGCGGGGTGACGGAATTATTCTACCCTTCCCCCATGGCGTCATACATATAATTCATCGACAGCATACAGAAAATATAAGCCTGTATCGCGCCGACAAAGACATCGAAAAAGCCGTGCAAAAAGGCCGGCCAGGCATAGGCCACGCTACCCAGCAGGGCATAGACCAGGGCCATGATGATGATGCCGGACAGCAAGTTAGCAAACAAACGTAAAGACAGCGACACTATGTATGAAAACTTTCCGATGATATTCAAGGGCAAAAACGCCGCCATCGGTTTTAAGAGGTTTTTCGCATAACCCAGTGGTTTATGATACTTAAACTCGCCGATATTCACTAATAGGAAGATGAAAAGGGCCAGGGCCAAGGTCACGCCGTAGTCTGCCGTGGGCGGGCGCAGGCCCAATAGGCCAGAGAGATTGCTAAACAAGATAAAGATGAACACCGTCCCGATGTAGTTGCGGAAGGCTTTGGTTTTTTCGTGCATATTGGAGCCGACCATACTGTCCAGGGCATCCACGGCTATTTCCAGCAGATTTTGGAGACCGCCGGGTATTTCGGTCGCCTTCTTCATCTTGCGATTGGCAATGATAAAAAAGATGATGAGGGTGAGAAGGACAATCAGGGTGCAGACATGGGTGGTCGTGATCCAGACCGTCTGCCCAAGTAATTGGTAGGAAAAAACGCCGTGTATGTAGAAATCAATATCCATGCCGCCGGATGCCAGTAGAACTTTCCCCATGCTTTAATCTGCCTTTCTACGTATCTTCCTAACCTGTGGTTGCAAAAGCGCCGACGCTTTCACACCCATAATCCCGATAAAGACCGCCAACAGTTGAAAATAATCCACGTATGTGGCCATTATGAGGACGGCGGCCACAACCAAAAATCTGCTGAGTGTATATAGTCTGGCCCGCGATGCCGCCTGTTTTTTCATCATGTACAGGCATTGCTCGATGGACCACCACATATGGGCGATATAGGCGGCGGCGACGATGATGCCCAGCCACAGCCCCAGGCTATAGGCCCACCTATCTGCCAAAAACCAAACGACACTGAACTGTAGGATAATGCCATATGCCAGCAGTGCCAAATACATTTCACCCAGGACGGCGTTCAGTTCACGGCCGCAGATGGTGATGGGTTCTTCCGGTATGTGCGGCACCAGGTTTATCTCATCGGCTTCGTTCTCCTTGTCATTTTCTGAAGCCGGCTCATCCTCGTAGTAGGCGCTAAAACGCGCGCGCCATTTTTCTTTTGTTCTAGACATTATGGCTCCGGGCCGTCATCCTCCGGTATGCGTTCTTCTTTCGCCCCTTCCTGCGGGCGGTCAAGGCGCTTTACCAGGGCATATACATTCCACATCCCCACCAGCGCACCGGCAAAAAAGAAGATGATGACAAGAAAGTTGGTGCCCAACCACCGATCCAGACGCAGCCCCAGCCAAAACAAGAGAAATATCGGCACTAACATACTGAATCCGAACTGACCGACCAGGGCCAGGGCATAACGCACACTCTTGTCCAACTTCATATGCACCCCCATTACAGGGCAGTGGATTTGCCTAACAGTTTAATTATACACGTTTTTTGGGGCTTGTCTATAAAAATTTTCGCGAAGTCATTTTACAGCCTGATTGCATTTTGCGATTTTTTTGCTATAATATTTATTAGAGTTTGTTGGTACGCACAGGAGAGTCAAAATGGCGGTGAAATATATAAATGATATGACAATTCTCACACTTCGTGAAGCAAGAGAAAAATATAGAAAATTTTATGTGGGATTTGTCGATACTGAACCGAAATACCATGACCCGGATAATACAAAAGGGTATGTCGTCTGTATAATGGACGAATATGAAGAGGGTTACACCATACCGCGTGAAACGAGCGACGGTAAGTTTATCAGCCTAATGTCGGGATACGCCGTCGGAGGCACACAAATCGGGGGAATTTGCTTTGACTGATAGATTAAATCTAACCGAAGAAGGGCGAGCGGAAGTGCCTGTTTATATAAAACCGCATGGTCAAATAGCAATGAGAGCTTTGCAATTCAAGCTTGATACCGGAGCGGATTTAACGACAATCAATAAATCGGACTTAAAATTGCTAGGTTATAATGAAGAATGGATTAGTACAAATTTGCAAAAAGACGAATCACATACAATATCAAGAGCCGGAGGAGTAAAAGAATCGGCATATTATTTAATAATCCCCACTGCCAATATCTTGGGACGTGAACTTAGAAACTGGCCCTTTTACATTCGCCCGGAAAAAGACAAGAATTTCCCGAATTTATTAGGGATTAATGTCTTGTCGCATTTTAATTTTGCATTTGATTATGATAATGGATATCTGTCGATTGGTTTAGCCAAAAATCCTGTCATACGACTTCCGTTATTCATCGGACAGGAAATCGGGGAATTATCAATCGGGTAGGAGGTAGGTAATTAATTTACCTACCGTCCTCCCACACCACCGTACGTACCGTTCGGTATACGGCGGTTCAATAGTTTTCACAGACTTTGAGGTAATAGTCAGTCATGGCAATATAGCC
>Ga0099364_10006291_pt1 | contig 17339 bp, 19 predicted proteins | sample TergutTh196P3_FD_73070 | JGI IMG/M metagenome (GOLD analysis project Ga0099364, IMG submission 73070) | Microcerotermes parvus P3 segment gut microbial communities from Pointe-Noire, Republic of the Congo - Th196 P3 | ecosystem: Host-associated > Arthropoda: Insects > Digestive system > Gut ... | reverse complement strand
CGACGATTTCTTTGACTTCGTTCACGACTTTGCCGCCTGACACAGTCAATGCCTCGACGAAGAAGTTCGGCATATCCCGCTGGACGACGGGGATCGACACTTCGGTCGATTTGCCGTCGAGTCTCAAGACTTGCGGTTTCCCCGCCGCCACGCCGTTGGCAGGACGGACGAAGAGCAGTACCGTCGAGTTGTCGCGATTGGTGTTCACCCGCAGGGTTACGCTTTCACCGGGAGCGAATTCTTCTCGTTCGGGGATGAGTTCGAGGGCGTTGTATTTCCATTGGGAGGCGGCAGGCGGCAGGCGGCAGGCGGCAGCAGAGTCGCTGTACACGTTGAATACGTATCCGCCTTCCTGTCCGTCTAACACACAGGAGATCCTATATTGTCCCGCCTCTGCCGCTGTTAAATCAAGGTTTGCTTTCCCATTGGTATCGAACACCACCATTGCGGAATAAATTTCCGTTTCCACCGGCGACACAGTCGCCGGCTCTGCTGCCTCCTGCCTCCTGCCTCCTGCCTCCTCAACATACGTTACCCTAAAAACCTTCACCACCCCCTCACCGCTCACAGGTTTACCATCCAACCGCCGAGTCTGAAAACTTGCCGCAATCTTCTGCTCCGGCACATAAAACCCGCGATCCACCCAAGCGTAGATTTTATAAGGTTCCTTCGCCACCAATACGGTGCCCGTGCCGACAATCGTCCGCCGGGAATTGTCCACGACCTCCGCCGTGATCGTATATCGCTGACTGTCATTCGGAAACATTTCTTTTGCAATGGCAGTGTCGATCACCACGTCGACCGTCCCGTCGGGCTTGATCAGCACTTCGGCTTCCGCAACGACCTCCGGCGGACCGGAATATCTAGGGAACCAGGGCGGAGACGGTCGGCGAATCCCCCAGCGGCTCCAACCGGGCAGCCACTCGGCATCGTAAGCGAACCAACTGTATCCGCTGCCGTAAAACCAGTCCCAGGGACGAATCGGATACCAATCGGTCGCCGCTTTTTCCCGCTTCACGGTATATTTGACCGTCGCTTCGGAGACCGGCGAACCGAAGTAGTAATTTGCCCTAATCGTTGCCGTGATTTCCTCGCCGAGCGACACCGGTTCTTTCGGGGCTTCGACGATGACTTCGTACTCCGGTGTTTTGTATTCTTCGACACGAAAACTGCCGCCGCCCATCTGCGGCAACCTACCGGTTTGCGTACTGGAGATTCTGAATCGATATTGTCCCAGCATGGCATCTTTGGCGAGTTCTAATTCGGTTTCAAACCCGCCGTACTCGTCGAGAACGACATTCTTTTCCGCAATTTTTTCGTTTCGGGGATTATAAATTTCATACCCGACGGCTCTGCCCGCCCATTCGTTGGTGTTCGGCATATCATACTTTGCCGTGCCGACCCAGGCTTTGATGTTGACCGTGTCCAGCGGACGATAGACGGGACGATCCGACATCACAAAAGTTTTGACGGCGTTGTATTCCGCATCGTAACGGGGATTCGTCCAAAGGTTCGCAAAGCCGAGATGGGCGACACCCTTGCGTCCCGGCACGGCAGCGGTAATAAGTGTGTTGAATCGATTACTGCGGTTATCATTCCCCGCGATTGTTACAAAACCGTTTTCGTCCGTTCGCTGCGATGTTTCCTGAAAGGTCCAGGTCAGCGTCGGTTCTTGTCTCTGTTGGTTATTCTGGACAGGCATTGCCCGATGCTCCACGAAATAGCCGAAGAGATCGACATTCGCCCCGGCAATCGGTTGTCCCGTTGCGGCATCGGCAACGAAATAGAGCGATGCCCTGTCGAGGTTCTTTCGCACAATCGCCGTATCGTGCAGCCAAATCACTGCGGACTCGACGTTGCCGTCCTCCATCTCGGCGCGAATTAAGAACGCACCGGCAGTTTCATGCTCGAATCTAATCGTCGCGGAGCGGTCGAAGTGTTTCTCCGCCGGTTGCAGAGGGACTTCCCAAGTTTTGATGGTCTTGCCGACGTATTTTTGATTGATTTCTTGTCTCGCTTTCTCTCGTTCTTCGTCGTTTTCATAACGTCCGTAATTATAGAAGAGACGCTGTCCGACTTGATCGATTTGGATTTGTTGCCAATCGAGTTGGTTCGGTCGTGATTTGAGATACTCTTTAATGTCGGCGATGAGTTGTTCGACATTGATTTCCTGTACGGACAGTTTGACGTTCTTGCCGTTGCGGAAGACGTACCGTAGGTCGGCACGCAGTCCAGAAACGTCGGAACCGGCTTGCTCGAAGCGTCCCCAGTTGCCGATGATTTGGTCGAGTTGTTGCTGAGACTGTTCGCGTCGCCATCTATTATCATCATCGGCTGTAATTCTTTCGATGATCTCGCTGTAATAGGCGGCGGCTTTGATATACTGCCGACGGTTTTTCGCAATCTCGGCAAGTTGTGCCAGTGCCGGTACGTCGCCGATTTTTTGGTACAGTTTGATATAGTTAAACTCCTCCGGCAGTTCAAAACGTTTGATACCGTTAGCCAGTTTCGCAATCGTTTCGTCGTCGGTCAGCGTTTCGAGGTTTAAGATGCTTGCCGTGGTGTCTGTATCCTGTTCGGTGCGTTGCCAGAAATTGAAGCCGGACAGCGTTTGTTCGCCAAATTGCGACTGGTAAAAATCGGCTTGTTCCCGCCAGATGTTTTTTTGTTGTTCCGGGTCGGCTTTGGCAACTTGTTCTAACGCCCAACGCCAACGTTCACCGTCATTTTTAGCGGTTTCCCAAGATTCGGGAACGTAGTAATAGATCGGATTTCCTTCGGCATCGACGGGTGCGCCGGAACTGCCACCGTAGTAGGGTCCGTCGGTGTAATCCGGCAGTACATCCAAGTCGGTCAGGATTTGGAATTTCCAACCCCAACCACCATCCCGTCGCATAAGCCCGTAGGCAAGCGTCTGATAAAATTGGGCGGTATCTGCTGCCGTCTGCCGTCTGCCGTCTGCCGTCTCTTCCAACACCAGCGGCATGACTTCTTGGAGCAGTTGCAGCGACCGCACTCGGTCTCGTTCGTCAATCTGTACATACTGTCCGCCGCCGCGCCGCTGTCCTCGTTCGAATTTATTGTCAATGATGAACCCGTAACTCGGAATACTTCGGTACTGTTCGGCAATGCTGGTGATTCCTCGCCAACTTGCTTTTTGTGCATTGGCGGCGGATTCGAGCAGTTCGTCGATTTCCGGCATTCGATTGAGGCGTTGGAGTGATTCGACGGCAATCTGGAGTCCCTGCTGATATTGGGAATCGTCGCCATTGGCAGAGTCGAGCAGCCAGGGACGCAGGAGATCGTAAGCATCTTTGCGGAGTCCTTCGTTGGCTAACTGTTGTGCGGATTCTACAGGTTTATTGGGATCGACGATGACCTGTGATCTTTCACGCTGGGCAGAGCTGGCGGCTGTGCCGCCGGACGGCGGTTGCACCGGTATAGGAACTTGGGATAAGGCGACAAGGGATACTGCCAAGAGCAGTGATAGGGGCAGGATAAATCGGTTCATGGTGTTATTCTCCGTAAAAAAGGCGAGGCAGGGTCTCTATCAGTATAGACGCTTGAAAGGGGAATTCAATAGTAGAAATTTGGGGAAAATTTGAAAATATGTCGAAAATGGCATTCTTATTTACCGCGCTTTTTGTTGGATTTTTTGCTGTCCGCTAATTTCCCTAACTTTTTTGCCCGTATGCCGGACGTTCCGATTTTGAGTATTTCCTTTGCCTCGGCTTCCAGTTCTCTTTTCTTCACTTCATGTTTTTCTGCCATTTTTTGGGTCGAACGCACATTTTCTTCGACATCGCTTTTCTTAAAATAGGTTTTGAATCGGGTCGCCGCAAATCTGCCGATACCCCCTTTTTGACGGTCAAGGGGATCAGGCACTACTGTGATGTGGTGTGTGGCGACCATACCAAAACAGCACAATGCAATCCCGCCGGTGAGTCCCAGGGCTGCGCCGATTCCGATATTTCTTAAAATTTCTTCCCAAGTCGGCTCAAGCATGAGGAGATGCAGCGGTTTCCTCTGTATCGTTGCTAAGATGTTATGCCCCATTTCATGTCCTTCCAAGTAACCGAAGAAAGCCCCCGCCAATGTCGTCAGAAAGGGGAAGGCTTTCAGGGCATTCTTTACTAATTCCATTTTTGTCCGTGTCAGTTTCATTTTGTTTTTTGTGTCTAAACTTCTGCAAACTTGACAAAAGACATGAAGAACATGCAACCACGTGGAATTCTACCCGATTTTCCATTGTTTATCAAGTTCACAAAGACAAACGGACAAAAACGCAAAAACACGGACAAATGTACAAAAACACGAGGAATAGAAAAAACCCCCCTTGCCGAATCGGGATTTTCTGTTAGAATGCGCCGGAGTTTTTATAGGAGTATTGCCATGGCACGTGTCTGTGAAATCTGCGGAAAAGGACGCAGTCTCGGAAACAGCGTAGAAACAAGAGGTAAGGCGAAATATCTCGGCGGTGTCGGTACGAAAATTACCGGTATTACCCGAAGAACATTCCTGCCGAATTTGCAAAATGTGCGCACGACCACTGCCGGCGGAACTTCCAAGACCGTCCGGGTGTGTGCGCAGTGCATCCGCTCCGGTGCCGTCCGTAAACAAGTACGGAATGCTCCCTTTAAGGTAACACACGATCAAGACACACCTATCGGCAGAACTCCCCCTCCCCAAAAAAACAGCAAGAAGGTTGCCGCTAAAACGACGGCAACCGCAAACAAACCGGGCAGTGTAAGCAAACCGGGCAAAGGACGGAAAGTCTGACTTTTGGGAACTCTAAAAATAGATTCTTTGCGTCTTTTGCACCATCTTTGCGCCCCTTGCGGTTAAAAGAGTTCGGATTAACCGCAAAGTACGCCATAGGTTACGTCAATAGTATCTGCACAAAAACCGCCCTGTAAGGGCGGAGCATTCTAGCCTAGGGCTTCAGCCCTAGGCGGAGGAATGCCGCCGCTTAAATGACATAGATTATGTTTCGCACAAAGGCACGAAGGACACGAAGGAATTGACGGCAGTTGAGACTCCTTTGTGCACTTTGTGCCTTTGTGCGGGGAAAAATTGGAAAACAAATAATCAATGCCGTTTAAGGTGGAAGCCATTTAAGGCGGAATATCCTCCCTTTTAATATCCAAGCATTGCAGGACTAAAGGACACAAACGAACACACACGAATACGTGAACGCTTGTAAAAAAAGAGAAGTTAAAAGCATAAGCATGCTCTTTACGGTATATGCAGTATATTCAGATTCAAATCACATTCCCAACGGCGGAATCAGCCCATGAAACGGCGGCAAAATTGGTGCGGGAAAAACTGGTCGCTTGTGCCCAAGTCTGCGGCACTGTCCAGAGTTTCTATACTTGGAAAGGCGTTGCCGAAACGAGCCGGGAAACGCTGCTCTTGGCGAAAACGGTCTCGGCACTCTTTGACCAAGTTGAGTCAGCCGTCCGTGCAGAGCATCCTTACGAATGTCCGCAAATCGTTGCATTGCCGATAGTTGCCGCCAATGCCGATTATTTGGAGTGGCTCAAAGAACAACTGCAATGATGGAGGAGGGACGTTCAAATTTCTTTTGCCTCCACCACCACAAACGCATCGGCAACTTCTTTCGGCAGCCGTGCGGGTTTGCCGGTCGAGAGGTTGACGAAAACCCAAAGTGTTTCTGCTCTGGCGATCACCTTACCATCACTGACCCTGACGAAACGGTACATCCGCGTGGAGCGGATGCTGTACCAATCGCTGACTCCTGTACGGAGGACCAGTTGGTCTCCTTCAAATGAAGGGGCGAGATACTCAATCGTATGCTTGCGGGCAAACCAAGAGGCACCGAAGTCGATGTACCGCTGCGGTGTCCAGCCGTTTTTCGACGAGTGAGCGATGGCGGCTTCGTTCATCCAACGCAGATAGCACTGGTTGTTGGCATGTTCATTTTCGTCAATGTCCGAAGATAAAACGGTGATGGAATGTTCGTAAACGGGAATAGGCATGGCGAACCCATTCTAGCGGATGAAATGTTTTTGTCCACCGATAGTATTCCTTGTAATCGGACGTTTTCCTTTACGTTCCTTGTGTTTTCTTTGCGTACTTTGCGGTTAAATCTGAACCATGTTAGCCGCAAAGGACGCAAAGAATCTATTTTTAGAAGTTCCCTTATTTTAACCTTTGACCGGGCGGTCGATACGATTTGCGGGTTTTGCTCTTCACATGTTCGTCGATAATTTTGTCCAGTTTGTCAAAATTTTCTTTCAGACAAAGTTGCAGAATGACGCTTTCCAGTATCCTCGTCTCTTCCCCCCCCCCGCTCCCTTCAACCGGCTCCGTCCCCTTGCCCGCCCCCGCCTCAGGAGAGGGTAATCCGGTTACTTGTACCGAATAGGTTTTGAGGCACCGCAGCGCAACTTTTGTCATGAGATTATAGTGCCGGGCTTCTCCCCGCTCCTCCGTCCATTGGGAACCCTTGACAAGCAGCATCCGGTCAAAACTTGACCAGCAGGGAGCAAAATGCCGAAGGAGTGAGACCATCCGCGAAACCGCCCGGATGGTGAGCGTTGTAAATCGCTTTCCCTTTTCCGACAATACAGCATCCGCTTTGGCATGATGTACAGGGATACCGAGACGCAACTCTTGTACGATTTCACTCACTGCCAGGGCTTTTTTACCCGTTGAATCACAGAGTTCGACTTGCAAGTCGGGACGCAAAATGGCTAGGACAACACCCGGTACTCCGCCGCCGGTTCCCACATCAAGAATCCGTTCGCCAGTCCGCAAAAACTCTGCCAATGCCAGAGAATCGATAACATCCCGTGTAACAAATTTTTCGTAACTGGTGTGCCGGGTAAGATTAACCCGTTCATTCCAATCCCAGAGCAGCCGGCAATACTCATCAAGTTTATGCACCTGCACTTTGGGCAATGAAATCTGAGAGCGTGTGAGTGAGTCGGCAAGGGTTGAGGTCATATTGAGAGCACAATGGGCAGCGTTCAAGTGCGGAAGTACAGCGAAATAGGTTACGGCAAATAAGCAACCTCATTCCGCCGCACCATCCGTTAATCCTATCAGGTTTTCGATTTTGAACAACCAACTCAGCATAGGTGCCGGTCAACGGCATGGAATTGTCCTTTGCGTTCCTTGCGGAAACTTTGCGTCTTTGCGGTTAAAAAAAAAGAGAATTTAGCCGCAAGGACACTTGTATGCCGTTGATGGATGCCGTTAATGGTATCCCTTGCAAAATTCCCCTTTGGAGGTTATCCTTAGGACATGTTTGGTTTTTTCCGGTTGCGACATTCGGACCAACGGACGCTGGCGGCGGTGCTGACAATTTTTTCGGCGGTGCTGTGTGTATCCATGGCGGCAGGAAAACGGGAAACACCGCAGCCGAAGCAATACACGTTCCGCATCGACCTGAATACCGCTACGCATGGAGAATTGCAAACCTTGCCCGGCATCGGTCCGAAACTTGCTGAAAGTATCATTCAGTACCGGGATCAGTATCTCCCCATCCATGACTTCGATGAGATCATGAACGTCAGAGGCATCGGCGAAAAAAAACATGGCACGATGAAACCCTACTTTACCGAATAAAGACTAATGGCAGAAAGTATTATAGCAGTCATTTTTGCGATCATTATGATCGTGGCGCATATCATCAAAAATATCAAAGAGGCTGCGGAAGCTGCCAAGCAGCAGCAACAGCAACAAAAGCCGGTTGCCGCAGACGACGATTTGGTCTTGGTCACCCGTCCGAAACAAAAAAAGCCGCCTCCTGCCCGGCAGCCATTGCGGGATACGTCATTGGGATACCCGTCCAGTCTTTCAAACTCCGCGCCGCCCAAACGGCAGGCACTCACCAAAAGACTGGCACCGCAAGGAGAAGGGGAACGCTTTGGGGTCGATCCCGGCACATTGGATGCTGCGAATATCGTTGCCCCGACGATTGATCCCAGCGTGAAACCGGAACTGGAGAGTATCACGGGAATCTACGAAGAAGGAGTCCAGTTCGGCGACCGGTCGAAGTCCGCTCTCACGCTCGACATTGCCGATTATTTTGCAAGACCGGAAGGGATTATTCATGCGGTGATTCTCGCCGAAGTCCTCAATCGCCCCGCTTGGATAGAACCGGCGCGGCAACAAATTTGACCGCAGACAGGGGTGTAGTGCTCGCTCCCAAACGGGGGGGGTGTAAAAATTCCCAAGCGTACACGTAGCCGTGTTTAAGGGAACTTCTAAAAATAGATTCTTTGCGTCCTTTGTATCATCTTTGCGCCCCTTGCGGTTAAAAGAGTTCGGATTGAACTGCAAAGTACGCTATGGGTGACACAAGGGACGCATTGGTGAAGCCTTACCGCAACAACCCTCGAAATACCGAGGGAATCCAAGCAGGGGTCTTCGATGCGGACTTTGCCGCCGTTGATGCCGGTACGGGATACAAGGCGATACCTTCACGCCGGCAAAGGGTTTCCACACCGGTTCTAAAATAGATAAACCGGCGGGAACGCTCTTTGGCGACTGCTTTTTGATAAACACCATAGACAATCCAAGCCGGAATCGTACCATCGTCCCGCTTTTGAATGACATAATCGCAAAACCATTTTTCTTCGGGTGTTCTGGCAAACAACATCATTTTTAGGAAATCCGCCGTGAAGAGTTTGTCGGTCTCCGTTACCGTCTGCTGCGCCGCACAGGGAGCGGTAGAAGTGAGAACGGCGGCAAAGCCGAGAACGAGAACAAAACGAAATAATCGGTGTAAACTCACAGGCTTTTCAACAGGATGAACTCAAGGGGACGAGAGGACTACGTCCTAAATATCGGCAAAATCCGCAAAAAGGTACACTTTTTTTGGTGCTGTTCTCAACTTATTGCCTCAGGGAACCCTCTAAAAATCAATTTTTGCATTTTGACTTGGGTGCCGAAGCACACCCAATCTGTCCTTTGCCTGTCCTTTGCGAAACCCTTGCACCCTTTGCGGTTAAAAAAAATTGAACCGCAAAGGCAGAGACAAACACCTACCCCTTCTTCTCCATCTTCGCCCACGAATCCCGAAGCGATGCCGTGCGGTTAAAGACCAATTTGTCCGGCGTTGAGTCGACCGAGTCCACGCAGAAATAGCCGATCCGCTCAAATTGATAACGTTCATTCACTGTTGCGTCTGCCAAACTCGGTTCCAACTTCGCATCGGTAATCACTTCCAGCGAATAGGGATTAAGATAATCCTTATAGTCCGTCGGGTCTTGAGGATCATCGGGATTCTCCTTCGTGAAAAGACGATCATACAAGCGTACCTCCGCCGGCACCGCGTGCTCCGCACTGACCCAGTGAATCGTTCCCTGCACCCGCCGACCATCCGCCGATTGACCGCCGCGCGTCGCTGGATCATACGTACAATGCACCTCCGTTACATTGCCCGAAGCATCCTTCACGCACCCAGTGCAAGTTACATAGTACGCATAACGCAGCCGAACCTCCTGTCCCAGCGTGAGACGAAAATACTTCTTCGGAGCATCCTCCATAAAATCGTCCTGCTCAATGTACAGCACTTTGGAAAACGGTACGTGGCGAGTGCCGTCCGACTCGTTTTCAGGATTGTTGACCGCACATAACTGCTCCGTTTGTCCTTCGGGATAGTTGTCGATAATCAATTTAATCGGACGTAAAACTCCCATGCGGCGGAGTGCTCTTTTGTTGAGATCATCGCGGATGGCATTTTCGAGTTTTACGACATCGATGGTGCTGTTCATTCTGGCAACGCCGATCTCTTTGCAGAATGCCCGGATTGCTTCCGGTGTGTATCCTCGCCGCCGATAGCCGCAGATCGTCGGCATTCGCGGGTCATTCCAACCGCTGACGAGTCCGCCCTTGACGAGTTCGAGCAACTTGCGTTTGCTCATCACGGTATAGGTTAAATTGAGCCGGGCAAACTCGTACTGGCGCGGTCGATACGCGCCGTGCGCGGCAAACTCATCAATCTGATCGAGAAACCAATCGTACAGCGGACGGTGATGTTCAAACTCCAATGTACAGATCGAGTGCGTGATTTTTTCGATGGCATCTTCGAGACCGTGCGCCCAGTCGTACATCGGATAGATGCACCACTTGTCGCCGGTACGGTGGTGCGGCATTTTGAGAATCCGGTACATCACGGGGTCACGCATATTGAAGTTCGGCGAAGCGAGATCGATTTTCGCACGGAGCGTTCGTTCTCCTTCGTTGAACTTGCCGGCGCGCATTTGGCGAAAGAGTTCGAGATTCTTTTCAGGAGTAAAATCTCTGCCTGCACTGGGAATCATCGGTTTATCCGGCGTACCGCGGTTCGCCCGCATCTCTTCGAGGGTTTGATCGCAAACGTAGGCTTTGCCTTTGAGTATGAGTTCTTCTGCCCATTGGTACATTTGTTCAAAGTAATCGGCGGCATAGCAGACGGCAGACGGCAGAATACTGGCGGCTTCGCCGCCCTCTCTGCTGCCGTCTGCTGTCTGCGGTCTGCCGTCTGTTGCTGCTGTCTTTCCAATAAGCCATTGGACATCTTCGATGATGGACTCGACGTACTCGATTTCTTCTTTGGAGGGATTGGTATCATCGAATCGGAGCGTGAAGGTGCCGTTGTATTTCTGTGCCAGTCCGTAGTTGAGACAGATGCTTTTGGCGTGTCCGATGTGGAGGTAGCCGTTGGGTTCCGGCGGAAAGCGGGTGGCGACTCTGCCGCTGTGCTTGCCGATGCGGAGGTCTTCTTCGATGATCTGTTCGAGAAAGTTCAGGGATTGTTTGGTGTCGGTCATGATGCCTGCATTATACCATACGTTCACAGAGCCGCAATCTTTAGATTGCGCAACGACAAGAGCCGCAAGTGTAACGAAGTGAAACTTGCGGGTGGGGGCGTGTTCGGCATGCACCCGCAAGTTACGCTGCGCTACACTTGCGGCTCTTTGGGGTATTTTTCGCACCCTCTTGCACCGCTCGCCTTGCCGATGTATAATCCTTTCCACTGGCGGCGCGGTGTCGTCATTTACGTTTGGTATAGTTCGCAAGTTTTATCCTTATTCTCCCAAATCGCATCCGGTTCGCCGGTTGGGGGAAGTAAAAATCCAAAGTAACATGCGTCCCTCTCTGTGGGGAGCGTCATGACTTTGGCTTGCAGCCGTTTCTGTGCTGACGTTCCAGCAAGGTCGTCGGTGTTGTGCGCTGTTTTTGCGCACGCTTCAATGCGATGAAGTGAAATGTTGCTTGGGATAACTTGGCGTTTCCTCCTTCTTTTAGGTAGGTATCGCCTCTTGCCGTTCTTGCCGCTAACCCTTAACTACGGAGGTATTTTATGTCAGAACAGAACGTTTGTAACGGTTCCAACATCGCAACCCTTAGATACATCAACCTAACGCTCACCGGCATCGGCTTAATCCTCTTAGCCATCGGCTTAATCCTCTTACTCATCCTCGTTCTTGAATACGGTCCCAAATTTTGTGCCATGTGTGGTGGAAAGGATGAAGGTCGTTTCAGAGTTTCCAACTGCGAGGCGTGCGACAAAACAGGATGGGTATGGGGCAATCGAATACTCTATGGAGGACCGATACCTATGGGGTCAATCCGGTGAGTACTCAAAAAAGAGCCGGAAGTGTAGCGTAGCGTAACTTCCGGGTGTACATCGAACACGCGCTCACCCGCAAGTTTCACTTCGTTACACTTGCGGCTCTTTGTGTCGGAGTACCGGCTACATCTACGGCTCTTTAGTTGGATTGTTCACAATTTTTCGATTTCCTTTTTCGTCAGTCCGGTGATGTCGGCAATGTCCGCAAGGGAAAAACCTTTGGTTTTCATCGCGGCGGCAGTTTCGCGTGCCTTTTTTGCTTCGCCTTTTGCTTCGCCTTCCGCCAAGCCTTCCGCCAAGCCTTTTGCCAAACCTTCTTCCAAGCCTCTTGCTCTACCTCTAGCCATACCTTTCCTAGCGGCATTTCGCATCGTGGCGGCATAATCCATCCGCCACAACTCGTGCTTGTCGTACTCCATTCGTGCCTCTTCGTCTGCCGACAATTTTTTCACGACAGCAACCACCTTCTTAAAAACCGGCTTCTTTTCTGCTAACATATCGTATTCCTCCTCGCTCTTTGCACGAATCAGCATCATCCAATCAAACAAGTCTGTCTCATCGCTCTTCTTCGGCAACTTCGTCAGTTCCAATGTGTTGATTTCCTGAACATTCGTCAACTCAACTTTATTTTTGGCATCGTAAAACCGGAAACGGTGATGATACGCCTTGCTGTTTGCAATCAAATGAAAGTCCGTAATAACGACACTGATTACCGGCTTTATGACATCGTAATCGTTTCCCTCGCCGATTTGTTCAGTCAGCATCTTTGCCTGATAAAACAGTATCCGTTTTTCCAACGGCGCATCGGGTTCCACCTGAATTTCCACATCGACAACGTTGCCGGATGTCGTGTGAATCTTCACGTCGAGGATGCCCGCCTTGTCTTTGTTGTATTCCTTTTTTACGTTGGGATCGACGATTGTAACCTTCTTATATTCCTCCGCTGGCAAGTCCAGCACTGCCTGCAAAAACGCCGTCAGCAGGTCGACTCGGCGTTTGTCGCCGAAGACTAACTTGAAGACAAAATCATTTTTGAGCGGAAACAGCCGGAGTGGAGTAACACTGTTTTTCTTTACCATAACTGCATTTTACCAAATTGAGGGAGGGTTTGGAGTCGGTATGGTTTTCTTCCACGAAAAGCACGGAATACACGAAATACTTTTTTCGTGCCTTTTGTGTTTTTCGTGGACAATTATACCATATAACCGGTACGCCGGCGCAAGGAGTCTCAAAGAACATGACCACCGCAGACCTTTATTGTTTCCCCTGTGATCCACGAAGCCTTATCGGATGCCAAAAATACGATCATGGGAGCAATATCCTCCGGCATTCCGAGCCTTCCGAGAGGAATTTTCGGTAACACTTGACTTGTTAAATCAGCGTCTATCCAGCCGGTTTGCGTTGGTCCAGGAGCGACGGCGTTGACAGTGATTCCGAGTTTTCCAACTTCGCTCGCAAGGCTTCTCGTGAGAGACTCGACGGCAGATTTTGAAGCCCCGTAGGTGATTTGACCGGCAAAAGAATGGGCGGCATTATCGGAACTCAAGTTGATGATCCTTCCGCCAATCTTATCACGTTCTTTACGTCGTTTCACAAATTCGCGTGTCAGAAGCAACATTCCTTTGACATTGATGGCGAAAGTCGCATCGACAACATCTGCGGTCAGCGAAAAAATCGTATCGTTTCCGTGTACGTCGGCAACGGCAGCATTGTTTATTAAAATATCAACGTTGCCGAAACGTTTTTCGGCGGCATCATAGATAGCATATACATTGGTTTCGTCTGATATATCGGTTTCAAGAATGAGATAATCGGCGTTCATCGAGAACAACTGTGATTCCAGTTTCGCAGCGTCGCCGCAGTTCGCTTTGAAGTAGCGATCCAGTCCGTCGTGTCCTGTTGCATCTTCGTTGTAAGTATATGCGATTTTCTTGTACACAAGTACGAGTTTTGCTTTTTCATGAGCGAAAGCCAATGCCGTTGCCGCACCGATTCCCTGCGGATTGTTGACACCCGTAATCAGCACAACTTTATTTTGTAAATTCAAGTCCATATACTAACTGTATTTCTTTAATGTGGCTACGCTCCGTCCCCGGCTCTTTTTTTTGTAAATGTTCACAGAGCCCGTATCGTAAGATAGGGACTCCCTTGCTTACGCGTCGGGCTCTGTGAACGTTTCGCAATCCGATTGCGGCTCTGATGCCGGAGTGGCGTTCTCTCACCTGTCGGCGGCGTATTCGGTTTGTCTTACCGGGGGACTAACCCCCATTTGCTCTTTGCACAATCTCGACACCGTCGGACGAGGCTTGTACCAATTGGTTATCGTTCATTTTCTCTGTTAACAAATCATACAAATTGTCAAAATTTATTTGTAAATGACTTGCTACAATACTAACAGGCGAGCCGCAAATATCAAATGACATTTTTGCCATTTTTCTTTTAATTAGATTTGTTGCTCCATCTATGTAGTCTTGTGGATTTTTGACAATAGGCACCAAGAATTTCTGCCCTTTGAATTCATAAATCCGTATTTTTTCAACGTCCGACCACGGAACAACTAATCCGTCCGAAAAGACGATGCCTTGACCATTTATGATAAGTCCTGCCTTTTTATCAAAAAGTTTAAGAAAAATCACCGCTGTACAAAGCCCAAAAAATAATACGGAAATGAGTCCTATTGCAAAAAAGTATGGAGCAAGAAAAAATGGAGTAACAAAAACATGGTAGGCGGAGGAAATCATCAAAAACAGACCAAGTCCAACAAAAACAATTCCGCAAGGAAACAGCACTAGCAATTTCTTCTTGCTCAGTGGAATTTCGATTTGCTCTATTTGTTCTGGCAGTGTCATATCGGGAATTATACACATCTCCATTTTAGATGCAACCTATACGATTGTGGTTCTGTTTTTGTACCGGAGTACCGGCTAGAGCGTGTTTTTTTTGCTCTGGACTCACCTTTGTCATTCCGGCGCAAACCGGAATCCAGACGTAGAGTGTTCTACTTGTTTCTCTAATTCCGGCGTGCGTCAGAATGACGGTTTTTTGTCCAGAGCAAATCGAAATTTGCTCTAAATGATTCCGTCATTGCGCTCTGTTCCCCAAAAATTACAGGCTTTTGCAAACATCCACAGAGCCCGACGCGTAAGCAAGGGAGTCCCTATCTTACGATACGGGCTCTGTGAACGTTACGCCGCCCCGATATTGTTGACGCTCCCTCTTGCACCGCTCGCCTCGCCGGTGTATAATTCCCTCCACGTTGACGGCATGGTGTCGTCATTTACATTTGGTATAGTTCGCAAGTTTTGCCTACATACGTCCAAATACCATCCGGCTTGCCGGTTGGACGATGTGAAAAACTCAGTGGTTCGTTGCGTTTCCCGCAGGGGAACGTTATGCACTGAGCTTGCGGGTTTCGGGATATGCGCTTGTATTGCGTTTATGTCGTCGCATAGTTTGTGTGGCATCTTCAGTGGTATGAAGGGGAAATCAGCATGAGGCAACATGGCGTTCCCGTCTTTTTGACGGTATCGTCGCTTGTCGTTCTTGCCGCTAACCCTTAACTACGGAGGTATTTTATGTCAGAACAGAACGTTTGTAACGGTTCCAACATCGCAACCCTTGAATACATTAACAGGACGCTCACCGCCATCGGCTTAATCCTCTTACTCATCCTCGTTCTTGAATATGGTCCCAAATTTTGTGCCCTTTGTGGTGGAAAGGATGAAGGTCGTTTCAGAGTTTCCAACTGCGAGGCGTGCGACAAAACAGGATGGGTATGGGGCAATCGAATACTCTATGGAGGACCAATACCAGGATCAATCAAGTAATAATCATGCAGACACGTGGGCGCAGTAGCGTCAGTGCCCGATTGTGGGCGTGTTCGGTTTGCACACAAAGAGCCGGAAGTAGAGCGTAGCGTAACTTCCGGGTGCACTCCAAACATGCCCACCCGTAGGTTACGGCGCGTGGTCATTATCATTAGCCGCCTACACCTACGGCTCTTGATGGAGTGCGTTCATACTTATTCCTCATTTTTCATTCTTTCGTGTTCCGTTGCCAGTGCGTGAATTTCTTCGATGCTTTTATCGCTCCATAATTTGCGCTGCCATTCGGTATAATCAAAGGTGTCTCGCTTGACCATACTGATAAAGCGTTCCGCATCCACTGTGCCGAGCGACGCAATCAAAGCATCCATCGCTTCAACACGTACAAGATGGTCTGTTCTCATGGTAAATTCTCCGTTTCCAAACGGACGATTGCAGGTACAGTGATCCAGATAGATTTTCGGCGTTTGCATGATGGTTTTCTTCCACGAAAAGCACGGAATACACGAAATACTTTTTCGTGCCTTTTGTGTTTTTCGTGGACAGTTATACCATATAAGCATTACTCCGGCGCACGGAAATTAGAAATCGAATCACTCTTCATCAACCTTGACGGTTGCGGCTCTGATACCGGAGTACCGGCTAAATGGTGCTGTCTTTCACCACCAACCGTTGCCAAAAGTTTTCCGCCAGAAACGGCGTGAAAGGAGCAATCAACTTCGTTACCACTATCAAACACTCGTACAGCGTCCAATATGCATCGTACTTCGATTGAATGACCTTCGCATCCTCTTCGGTCACCGAACTCCAAAACCTGTCCCGATTGCGCCGGACATACCAATTCGATAACGCATCGACAAACGCATTCAACTCGCCGCAAGCCGAAAAATGATCGTATCTGTCCATCGCCTCCGTAACATTTTTGATCGTCTTGTTCAACTCGCCAAGTATCCACGCATCCAACTGCGGACGCAACTTTATGTCGCGGTAAGGCTTGTCCGAATCCTTCGCCGATGCCAAACAAAAGGGACTCATCTGACTATCGTCATTCGTAAAAAACTCGGCATCCGTGAGTCTACCATTCCTTCGCCTTGAAGCCTTCTGGCGTTTGCACAATTTCCACGGCTTTGCCGGATTGAACGATCACGAACATTCCATTCTCATGGGCGAAGTCCATTGCCTCTCCTTCGATAACCGCACCAGCAACCGCTCCGATAAAACGGCGTTTGTCCTTTTTGATGTCAGCAAAGCGGCGAAATTTTTCCAAACATTCCATGTGTTTACGGACATCCTTTGTTTCCAATGTCGTTTTAACTTCAATGAGAATCGCAATATCGCCGTTCTCCAAAAACAGGTCAATTTCGCCTCGCAAGTCTTTGGGAAAAGTATGTCCAAATTGTTTGTTTCGGGAATGGGACTCTATTTCATAGTCAAGGGCTTTAAATTTTTTGATGATATTATTGCCTGCCACCATGTGTTCGATGATCCTGCCGATGCGGTTACCGAGGTCACCGATTTTTTTGTTTAATTCCTTTCTCTCACGGGCGTACTCGGCACGATGCTCTTCCATCCTCCGGTCAAACTCGGCACCTTGCTCCTTGAGCGAACGGTCGAACTCGGCACCTCGCTCCTTGAGCGAGCGGTCGAACTCGGCACCTCGCTCCTTGAGCGAACGGTCGAACTCGGCACCTTGCTCTTTGAGTGAGCGGCGAAACTCCTGATGTTCCTCTCGCATTTCTCGGCTGTTCTCGCGAATCAATTCCAGAACGCTTTCGTATGTTAATTGTTGGGCTGGCATGACTCTGCTCCTATCATTAAAGTACCCTCCATTGTACCACAAAAACAAAAGAATCATTTAGCCGGTACTCCGACGCAAGAACCGCAAGTGTAGCGTAACTTCCGGGTGCGCCCGCAAGTTTCACTTCGTT
>Ga0099364_10006290_pt1 | contig 17341 bp, 10 predicted proteins | sample TergutTh196P3_FD_73070 | JGI IMG/M metagenome (GOLD analysis project Ga0099364, IMG submission 73070) | Microcerotermes parvus P3 segment gut microbial communities from Pointe-Noire, Republic of the Congo - Th196 P3 | ecosystem: Host-associated > Arthropoda: Insects > Digestive system > Gut ... | reverse complement strand
GGCGTAAAACGCTATGTTTTGCCGAAAGGCATTGCAGATTATACCATTGATGAAGCGGACGGTAAGACGGAATTCTAAATGTTTAAGGACTTTTTATGACTCGACTACATACCGGAATCGGTTGGAGAGTGCCTGTGCTCTATTGTACCCTGCCATAAACCGGATATCTTCTTTGCGTCTTTTGCGGTTAAATCCTTTTTTAACCGCAAAAGACGCAAAGAATAAACGTCCCATTTGTGTCCGTTTACGGTATATCATTACGCAGTTTCCTTTTGACCGACTCCGGCAATTTTTCTTCAATGCCGCTCGGCAACGGCGGCGGTGCGGCAAGGTTAATCGGCACTTCCTCTCCCTGCGGCGAACGTATAATAAAACGCTCCGGCATCTTGTTGTTCTTCCCGCTTGCTGTCATCTGATCGCGGAGAGATGCCAATACCCCCCGTTGCCGTGCGCCCGTATCATCAATCTCGTTCGCAAGAAAAACTACGCCGCCGCCCGAACTGACATCAACGACCGGACTAATAAACGGTGTACGAATCGTATTGCCGATCAACCAAACCGTGCCATTATGCGAGGCATTGCCGTCGCGTCCAAAATGAACCACGGCTTTATTACCGGTGGACTTCGGGTCTTTCTCCATAAGATTGCCGATCAAAAAAGAATCGCTGCCCGGCACGTCGGTGGCACCCGCCGCATCGACAAGATCGAACTCCCGATTCGCCGAACTGTGAATATGACAGTCGATAATGTAATTCAAGTGCGCCCGGCTTTTGACATTGTGTCCCGTAACGGAGCGTGCCACTTCGCACTCCCGCACCGTTACACTTGTACCGCCGAGGTAAAGATTGTGATTATAACCAGGGTCACGTGTTGTACCGTTGTCAGTAATCGTACACTTTTCGATGAGTTGCCGCCCACCCGTTTGCCTCGCGACATTACCATCGCTCATGATTCCCATATCGTTGTTGCGGATGATACAATTTCGGATCGTAACATCGTTTGCTTGAGTGATACGTACACCTGCTCCGTTGTAACTTCCGTTTCTGGCATTGATGAGCGTGAAACCGTCCAGTGTGCAACCGTCCGCGCCGGGATTGAATTGGATAATGGCACGCGGCACGGAGCCTCTGCCGGAGTAATCGAACCCTTCGCCGTCCAAGACGACCGGCTTGTTCGGATCGGCAGTTTTGATAGTAAGTTTTGCCGTCCGAATCATCAGTGCTGGTTGCCGGTAAGGGGAACCATCGCTTTGGGGATACACAACGATTTCATCGCCGGGTTTTGCTTGGGCAACGGCATCTTCGATTCGTTGAAACGGTTTGCCGTCGCCAACTTCAAGCGTTGCGGCGGACAAAGGGAACACCGCAAGAATAAAAATAAAAGGCGTGAATAAAAACCGCATGTTAGTCCCCAAATTTATAGTATTTCTGCACGGCTTCCTGGACGTTCCATGTACAACTCATACCTTGCGGAAAGACGACGAGGTCGCCTTTGCCGAATGTTACCGGTTCGCCGCCGTTGGGCGTTACTGTTACCTTGCCTTCGATAATCAGGCAAGTTTCCTTTTCGTCATAGTGCCAGGGGAATACCGAGGGTTCTTTTCCCCAAGTGGACCACGAGCGGCAACCAAGTTTGTCAAGGATTTCGGCGGAAGGGTTTTGCGTTACTTCGATCTGCATGATTAGTGTCTCCTATTGACAAGCGATTATACCTCGAAAGCGTTCCGAAAACCACCCTGTTGTCAGTAGATGTGCACGATCCGAGAACATTCCGTCGACACGTTTGTCGATTCGGTAAGAGGATGGTGTCTTATCGAAACGAAAACCTCATTTTCAACCTCATTTTTCTGACAAAACTACCTCAGTAGCAAAGCATCTCCCCTCAATATTAACCTCATTTACCTCATTTTGACGCGTGTAGAAATGGGGTAAATAAGGTTAGTTTTTCAGGGCGCATCGGCTACTGAGGTTGTTTTGTTTTTTGTAAATGAGGTTGAAAATGAGGTTTTTGACTCCCGATACTCTACAATGTTACGGTTTGGGGAAACTTTCACATCTACTCACCCCGTTGCCCATCGGAAACCTGTTTAAGGACGGGACAAATCACCACTCTTTTTGGTAATTTTTGCGGATTATGTCAATTTTTCCGATTTTTCCGCCGATTAGAGGGGATAGCGGAAATTGCTAGGAATTGTCTCAATTCCGTTCCAGAAAGTCCCCCCATGACCCGCGACGAAAAGATCAACGCTGCTCACGCCGCCCTGCTAGAAGGAAATTATCCTTCTTCCGAGCAACTGTACCGAAACGTCCTGCAAGAAGACCCCGAAAACCTCTGCGCCCTCGATGGACTCGGCATCCTCCTCTGTCAAAAAGGGGAAACCGAACAAGGAATTACCCTCTTTGACGAAGCCCTACACCTTTTGCGGAAGAAATCACAGTCGAATCCCCAATGGGAAGCGTCCCTCCTCTTTCATCTCGGACTTTCCTACCGCACCCTCGGACTTGCCCAAGAAGCCCTGCAAGTGTTCACCGAATCGGCAACACTCACGCCGCACAACACCGATCTGCTCCTCAATCTCGGTCAACTCCTTTTTGAATTGGAACGATACGTTCAAGCGGCAGAACACTTTCAGACACTGACCGATCTCCAACCAGAGAATCCGTCCGCTTGGCTTACCCTCGGTTTCATTCTGTTGAACCTGAACCGGCACGACGAAGCCGCCGAAGTTCTCAAAAAAGCAGAAATTCTCGATCCCGCATCGCCGGAAGTCTGCTTTTACCTTGCCGAATCGCTACGAAAAGCGGAACGATTCGACGAATCACTCCCCCATTACAGGCGGATGCTACAAATCGGCACCGAATATCCGCAAGCCGTCCAAGCCTACGGTAAATCGCTCCTCGCTCTCGGCAAACTCGATGACGGCTGGGACGCAATGGAATTCCGATTCGTCAGTTCATTGGGAACCTGGGAGCGGCACACCCTGACAAACTGGACTCCCGAAATCAACGACGGCGTTTCCCGCGTACTGGCATACTCCGAAGAGGGAATCGGGGCAGAACTGATGTTCGCTTCCTGTCTGCCCGACTTGATCAACAGCGTCGAACACTGCGTTGTCGAATGTGAATCATCCTTGCATTCCCTTTTCCAGCGTTCCTTTCCCCGAGCCAGCTTTGTACCGCTTGCCGATGATTACGTCCGCGCCGACGGCAATCCTTGGGGAATTCCGCTCGATGTCCAAATTGCCTTCGGCAGTCTACCCTGCTATTTTCGGCGAAATATCGACGATTTTCCGCTCCGAAAGGCGTATCTTGTTCCCGACAGGGAGTTGGTTGCCCGATGGTCCACGCGACTTGCCAGTCTTGGAGATGCCCGAAAAATCGGTATCCTCTGGCGGGGAACCTGGACGGACGAAACGCCGCAACAAACGTCGCTTCCCCTTCAAGAATTGCGCAACCTGATGTCGCGACATCAGGGGACATCGTGGATCAATTTACAGCACGGCTCGCACCAAAATGATCTGAATCAACACCGCAATTTTGGTGCCGTTCCCCGCATTTTTCCCGAAGCGTTTCGATACGATCTCGATGCGATGGCGGCGTTGATTTCCGCTCTCGATTTGGTGATCACGCCTCCCGGCTATGTTGCCCACCTTGCCGGTGCGCTGGGGGTTCGGACTTGGCTTTTGGTTCCCGAAGGAGCCGATTGGCGGCACACGATTGACATTGTTTCCCAGCCCCGGTCTGTTTGGCATCCGTCAGTCAAAATGTACCGGCAGGCAAAGGGACAAACCTGGCAGCACTTTTTCGCAATCCTACACGACGACTTGGAAAAATTCCTGACGACGTACCGTCCTCCCGAAGAAGCACCGGCAACACTGGTCTTCCCGGAGCGGAAGACGATTACCACCCCCAAAGCGGCATGATTGAATCATTCACGCACAAACAGGTTCCTTGCGAACACTGCGGATTCGAGGTTTCCTATCTCGGGTCTGGCAGTGCAGCGAAGATCGTTTGTCCCGCCTGCGGTGGGGAAAATGAGCCGCCTGCACCCAAACGGCTAAGCGAGTCTGCGGTTGTGCCGCCGGAAGAGTCCGTGACAGTGCCGCCTCCTCCGGTGTTGTGTTCGGTCGAACACTGCCCCTTGCTGACCGGCGGCGAGTCGGGAGATGCCATTGCGGAGCAGTTAGGCGTGAGGCTCCGTGCAAAGAGAAAGCGGCGGCGGACAATTTTGGCGTGGACGGTAACGCTCCAAGTCTGCGTGTTGCTCGGCGTTGCCCTTTTTGCGGTGAAAACGGTTTTGATGCCCCAAGGGGAACCTTCCGCTCCGCTGGTTTCGGAAACGGCACCGCCGCTAGTTCCGTTTGACGAACTCTTTCCGCCGGTCTCTATTGCCCGTTCGCCGGAGCACGTTGCTCCGTTGCCTGCCGAGCCGGAAACCAAGACGGCTTGGGATGGCACTGCGACCGAAAAATCCTTCGCCGTTACGGTAATACCGGATCAGACACATACCGCCCCTTGGGGGACGACATCGGAGATTTATCCGCCGCCTGTCTATGACTATCTGCCGTCCACCTTCGATTCGCCGAATGTCTGGGCGGCACAACCCGAACCTGATCCTGTACCCCTCCAGCCGGAAGAAGAGCCGGTAACACTCGAAATGGCGGAAGAACTGCTGGAATGGGCAAAAATCACATTAGCAACCGACCCGGAAAGCAGCGTCGAACAAGCCGTCCAAGCGGTGAAAATTTACGAAAAACTGGGACAACCGTTGCCCGATTCGACCTACTGGATTTTGGGCAACGCCTTTGCGTCGCTCGTGTGGGGGGAGTCGTTGCTGGAATCTTCCTCCGCCGTCGAAACAATGGTATTAAGCCCTGACAGCCGGTATCTTCTTGCCCATTTGAGAAACAAGGCGGTTTGGCTCTGGGATTTGCGGAGTTCCGAAGGGGAGCGGTTGGCATATCAACTCGATTCTGGTACGGCGGAATATGTTAAATTCGTTTTTTCGCCGGACTATCGTTGGATTATCGGCGGACAGAAAGACGGCACCATTCGGATTTGGGATATGTCCCTCAAAAACCCGGCGGAAACGCTCATCACCTTTACGGAAAAGGTCTCCGGCTTACAGGATGTGCAAATTTCGCCGAACGGACATTGGCTCGCCGCTTTCGGAAATGTGCCGCAAAGCACTGTGATCCCGCCGAATCCCTTCGCCGCTGGTCAACTGACACCCGGTCAACCTATTCAGCAGGTCAATTATCAACGACCGGATCTTTCCCCCCGATATTCAACGCACACACACGATTCGTCCTATCCCGTCTTGGTTTGGAATTTACGCCAGATGGTATCTGGAGTCGTTCCGATGGCAATTCCGGTGCCGCCTGCTCCGCAACCAGTGCAGGTCATCCGGTTTAGCCCGAACTCAGACCGATTGGCAATCGGCAGAAGGGATGGGGTCGTTCGGGTTTACGACCTGACGGATCGGGGAATCAGCGATGAACCCTTCATTTTGCGGGGACATCACTTGGGGATCACGCAGATGGCGTTCGCTCCGAGCGGACAGTGGATCGCCACCGGAAGCCAAGACAATACGGTACGGCTTTGGAATTTGTCGAATTCCAAGTTTTCCCCAGAGTCGGCAGTGCTGTACGGACATCTTGGTTGGATCAGTGCTTTGACGATAGATCGGACGGGAGAATACGTCATTTCAGGCAGTTATGACCGGACGATTCGGATTTGGAACGTCAAACGGGAGCGCATCGGCACTGCACTGGACGAGGCACCGGTTATCTTGGAAACGAGTCTGGGGGTGCCGGAAACTTTGGCGATCACTCGGAGCGGCGATAAAATGGTCGCTTTGGGCAACGAGGGAAGTCTAGGAATTTATCATTTTCCTTCGCTACTAAATGGGGAGTCCGACGGCGACTATCGGGCAGTCGTGTTCCGCAATAGCAGGTTATCGATATTGGAGTGTCTGCTCATGTTGGACGATCAACTTCTTATTTTCAGTTATGAACATCTTTCTAATCCGTCGAACAGCGGGATTCGCCTTTGGTCTTTGCGGGCGGAAGCGTTCGTGCGGTAGCGAGCAAAACGTTCCCGGAGCCCACTGCGAGATCACAGAGCCCGTAGCGTAAGCAAGGAAAAAGAATCGGAATAACCGGTACATTCCGTCCAGACGTAAGACTACAACATTCTTGCAAGCGTAGTAAGCATCGAATCCGATAACCGCAATAAGCATATTAGTCTGCTTGTAAGGAATACGGGCATAATAGAAGGATGGAACGCATGAATCGCAACGGATTGCTTACCCTGGTTGCCGTTTTAATGGCTCTTGCGCTCGTTGTCCGAATGGAACATGCCGTACAGGCGCAGATTTACTATGAACCTGATGCACTGGTTCCGGTTCCGGGAGAAAGAACGAATCTGGGTTATAGAATTTTCATCGGACCTTACACGAGCGGCGGAGTTACAGGAACCCGTGTAACCGATCCGCTACGACTCCCCGACGATCCCCTCGGATATATTCGGTGGACGAATGAGCAGTTTGGTACAGTCTTTACCACTTCGGGGTACACATACATAAACGCCGAGGGACCCGGTGCGGTCATCAGCAGCATAACTGCTGACCCGGCAATCCAAAATGGATGGGATAATTCGACTACCGAAGAGGCGGATCGACTCTACGTGATAAGGATCGAAGAACTCGCACTCGGTTCATACCGTCTCACCTACGGTTGGAGGTACGAAGACGAACCGGAAGGCACGTTTCGCGCTCTTACCACTATTCCCGGTGCTGATCTGGCAACAGGCGGTTATGATATGCTCCCAGCAGATGCACAAAACCTTGATATCGAATTACCGCCAGGCTCGGGAAACGTAGTTACGTTGTGGCCCGATCCGCCGGGAAACAGCGCGTCCACGACTTTCAGCGGTCAGGGATTTCAATTCCTCCAAACTGGCGTTTTCGATAATCAAGACCTGGTAGTGCGAAGATTGGATCAGTCCACTGGTCTTTGGGAAGAAGTGACTCTACTCGAAGAAGTGGACGAGGAATTGCCGGCAGCAGAAGAGGGATATAACGACTACGCAATGGGATACCTCACGATCAACGAAAGAGGCGTAACCGCCCGGTGGAGCGGCGACGACCGTACCCTCATTCAGAGTGCAGGAAATGCTATCGAAACTTACGGAAATCTCGAGGTTAATGATGCTCGCATTCGAGGCGGTACAACAGGTATTTTTAGCGAATACACACGCCCCCTCATTTTTGACGAAGATGGCGTTGTCATTGGCTATTCTTCTTCTCCGGGAGGAAGCATCCTTTTGCGTAATACACAAATCGGCAGCCCCACCGGAGGGGGAGGCTACTATATCATTGATCCCGAAACACTAGACTTTATCTACGTGCCGGGCGGCGAAGGTATTGCAGTGGACGCGGACGGTGCGCCCATCCAAACAGCATCCCACATTTTGAGAGGGGACAAACTGGCGAACGAGAGAATCATCGCCGGACAAGATGTATCCTTGGCTCGGAACACCGTCGGGACGTTTTACTATCATCCCGGAAAAAAAACCGATACCAATACCGAAGCGAAATACGTTATCGGCGACATTGAGTACATTGCCGGTCCGACTATAGGTATTCACACTCAGGCACATGCTTTCAACGTCAACCGCACAGATCTCGTCTATGGGAATTCCAGGTACTATACTTCCACTTCCTTAACGTATGTGGGGCTGTTTGATAGTCCCGGCGGGTTCGGTTACTTTAGCAATGACATCCAACTGCGCGAAAATTCGTGGATTTTCGCCAACACCGGTATTTCATTCGGCAACACAAGTACGTCCATTGGAGGTGGAGCCATTCGTGTTGTCATCGATGGCACTAGCGGCATCTACTCTCCCGGCAGCGGATATGGGTACATAGATGTCGGCGGCATCATTTACTACACGGGCTCCATGGGTGCCGGGATTACAGACAGATATTCACTTTTGGGACTCACGGCGGTATCGGGGACAACCTCCTCCACCGTACTCGACGGATACACCTACGGATACAGCGGCAGTTTTCACGAAATACAAGTGGAAGGCAAGGTCATCACCGGTATGCCCAGCCTGTCGGGAATTCAGTTCATCTTTCCCACTATTACCAACATCGGTATGAGTAATTCCGACAAGCAGCAATTTAGCCATGTCTATTACTATGATCCGAATGATCCCGACGCAGACGACTACGGAAACGTGTACTATTACAGTGCGAGTAGAACTGATGCAGAAAATATGAGGATTGCACAGAAGTTTATCGCCTATAATGATCAGCCGAACAGGATATTTTGGTTGAGGGACGGAAATAGAACCATACAACTCACCGAATACGATTACGCAACGCAACGTTGGACAGTACATGCCGATGCCCGAAGAGTTACGGTGCGATCAGGAGACAGAGCCAGTGAAATTCCCTATAACTTCTTTGCCGCATTCGACAATTCGTCCGGCATGGGAATCGACATCGTGGGGTCTTCGCTGGCATACGAAGGAGAGGTTACGCCGACGGGTGTCGCCGCTTGGTCCACTTATTACGGACCTACTGTCAGGCAGATAACCGCACTGGGAGACGACGCGCTGATTGTCGGCGGCAAATATTTAGCGGGAGAGACTGTCCTGTCCTCCGGCGGCTATTACTATGGCAGTGTCGGCGGCGCAGCGATGTACTTCGGCAATGTCGCACACGTTGCCAAAGTCCTCATCGGGAACAATAACGATGCGAAAAATCTGTCGGATGTACTTTTTGTCGGTTCCTCCGGTTCGGGCAGCCTCACTCCGACGCTCGACCTCGAACGGTCGGCAAAGAACTTTCAAGCGTTTGACCAAATGACTTCCGTCAAGCGAGGAAAGTTCCTTTACGACCCGATGCTGTTGTACAACGCAGACCCGGATTTCCCCAATGCTGAAGGACTGCATATCGACAATGAAAACTTCCATTTCGACAATGCCGGTGTTCAGGGGGACATCGTTTCGGCATATAATGCGGTCGTTGGTGTCTGGGACGGCACTGGCGGTGCTTGGGGTGCAGACGGCACATGGACAGGCGGTGATTATGGCGTAACACCAGCATACGTGCGAGGAATCTCATGGGCAGGCAATAACAATACCGCATGGTCCGTAGCCTTGGCAAGTTTCTGGGTACACGTTCATAACAATACTCTCGTCCATTATTACGACGAAATACTCGATACCGATTCGTCGGACGGACCCAGTTTCTTGCTAGGACACCGTGACCGCATAGGAACCGGTTACATCGACACGTTTTCCGGCTGGACAGCCGATGACATACCCGGCACCTCGTTGGTTCTCGACGAAATATTGCTCTACTTCCTCGCAGACCGTTTATCTGCCGGAACCGGGAGACTGGGCGTGATGGATTACGGTTATGCCGGTAATCCCCGGCACTTCCGGGAAGCATTGTCGCGATTCATTCACCAGAATCAAATATTGGCGGAAACACACACAGGGCTTTCAATCCCCGAACTTTTGGCAGGATACACCCGAGATGGAACGTTGGTTGTCTTCTCCGGCGGAGATATCTTTAGCGGAAACATTTACGGAAGCGGCTTCGGCGACCCGCTCGTATCCCGACATTACGCCCTATTGAGCAGTAATATCGGTATCTCTCAAAGTATTTTACCCGGTGGTTTTGGAAACATTGACCTCCGTTTTAAGGACGGTACGACGATTTTCAACCGAAACATCATTGAAATTGTCGAGGGATCGAGGATTTACCGCGATGCCGGTATCCGGGTTCGGGATGTTTATGTCGAAAGCACAGGACATCTCATGCTGAATGATGCAGAATTCAGTGTCAATCCTTTCCACTTTTACAACACCACATCATCTGACTACGCAGATCGGCTGATCATTCATGACGTTCTCAATGAGGGACTCGTGTCTGGGAATGGAGTATTCCAGATTGCACAGCGGTTTGATATCGTCAGAAACGTTGACTATTTTGCGGGCTACTTTATTAACCGCGGTATCCTCGCACCCGGTTTGCCCGGCTTTATCGGCGAAAATGAGTATTCTGCCCTGCGGATCGAAGAAAAGGCATACGAAAACATGCTCGGAAGTTCGGCAAAAATTGATATCAGAGGCGTGCCGGGGGGACAGTTCGGAGCGGTCACCATCTTCGGATCACTGATGCTGATGGATGCGGAGGAACGCCCCGTAATCTATGATCCGAACATACCTCCAGGTGGTACCGGTGCTTGGAACACTTGGGAAAAGTTGCCGGCGGGAGAGTATCACGTCACGGTTGGAAACGATACCATCGGAGATGTGCTTGGCAAATATGCCTCTACCATTGCCAGTGCGACTGCAATTAGCCAATGGGAAACCAGACTCGATGGGACAACGACTGTTGTCTATGACGAGAGTTTGCTGAATCCGGGGGAAGTTTCCAGGGAAGACTGGCAAATCATCGCCGCCGAAAAATTAGGAACCCATCTTTCGTGGTTCAGTCCGTCGGTTATGATCGACCACAAAGGGTTGCCGTTGCTCACGCAGTATGAACAGTTTGAGTACCTGACCAACGCAGGACGACGTGCCGAATTGCAACGAAAAATGATCGAGACCGTATTGACATCGGATGAACTCCGCAGGTATGACAGCAATCCGGCGGAACGTGCCCGATTGAACCAGCGGCTTCTCGCCGAAAACAATATCCGGTTCGAGTTAACTCAGTTGGACACATTCCTCATGCGGTTTGGATTTAGCGATGTTGTTAGTGTGCATGGAACGATCCCGCCCTACTTATACAACCGTTATAGTTGGGATATTTCATTGAACAACATAGGTTCGACAGGATCATCCGTCATCGGTACCGGGAACAAAAACGTCTATCTCGGACTCACCCAACTCGGCGGCATCATTCAGGCGGACAGGATTTACGATCTAGATGAAGATGCAAGTCGCAAAGAAAAGCAGACTTCGTACATCATTATTGCCAGTGAAGATTACACCGGCACTGTGAAGCAGGTTTCCAGTGCAACAACGAATTGGGTCTATGCGAATGTCGATGTACTGCCGATTCTGATGCCCTCCGGGCAGTCGCCAGCCGTATTGACCGTGATTGATGATCCGAATTACTACCGAAACCGGGTTAGTGTTGCCGGAGACAGTTACAACGCCAAGTCCGTCGCCGGCGCGCTGGATAACGCCATGTTCACCAATCCCGGTCTCGCTCAATCTTTCAACTTCGGTCTGAACAGCCCCGAGGTGTTGAGCGATGTGTTTCGACAGGTTGCCAACGGCACTCGCGCCAACAGTATTGTGATGAATTTATACTCTCCCTCGGACCATCTGTTTAACCGGATCGGTTACGGACTCGGCGGAATGAGTACCGGCAGACGCGGCGACATCACATTCCGAAACATTCAGACCGGTGAATTGCACCAGCCCTATGGTCGACCAGCCGTTCCGCCGCCCGGACAACAGTTTGCTCCGCCGATGGGGGGACAGTTCCGAGGACAAAGCCCCTACAAACGAACCGGTTCGGTTTGGGGAGCCTACATGCACTCCAATTTTTCCATGGGAGACGACGACAATTCCTTCAAATATACCTTCTATCGCAATGGCGCGATGGTCGGAAGCGAGTGGAACCTGACTCCCAGTGCGGTCCTCGGCGGCGTTGCGATGGTCAACGAAGGACAGTTGAAATCATTGAGCGACGAGGTACAGAGTTTCGATTACACTCTCGGACTCTATTTCGTTGCCGCTCCGTTCGAGCAGTTCGAGATCAAATCGTACTTAGGAGGAGGATACCAAGCGTACAAGTCGGATCGCTACATTCGTAACGGCGATGTTTTCATCGGCGGCAACGGTTACGGACCAAATGGGCTATTCGGCATCAACGAACATTATAACTCGGAAACGCATGGATATTCGTTCAATTATGCGATTGAGTTTGCCCGACCATTTACAGTCAATCCGAACTTTGTGATTCGTCCGGCGGCGGGATTTGAGTATCAAACGATGCGGCAAAATGCTTACTCAGACCGGCTGCGCGGAGCAGGGACTTCGTGGACGAACAATGGAAGCAACATCGCAGAAGGCTATGAGGCACACGGAGCCGGTAGCGGCACTTACGGTATGGACTACAAGACACTGAATTTCGGTCGAACGTTGGTTCGGTTCGGTGTGAACACGGAGAGTTATTTTGCTCGCGGCGGTTGGCAGTTCCGGGCGTATCATGTGGGACGCTTGACGGGTGATCGTTATCCTGAATCGCAACAGTCCTTTAGTGCTGGCAGTGCGATATTTAATGTACGCGGGGCAGAACTCGGCAATAGTTATGCTCAAGTCGGTTTTGGATCGCACCTTTGGTTGAATCAGGATCGGACGGCGACGCTCTTCGCAAACGGCGACTGGAATTTTTCATTGGTCAACAAAGGATACAGCATGCTCAACTTGGCTCTCGGTGTTCAGCAGAATTTCTAATTACTGCCCTGGCGGGAAAATTTTAACGCAGAACAAACAGAGCCCGTATCGGCAGATACGGCATTTTCGGACTCGCACCGGAGTTTCCACTCCGGGCTCTGTGCCTCTGGATTCCGGCTTTCGCCGGAATGACGATGGGGCGGCAGCCTGTTTCCCCGCTCTCTTAACGCCTTCTTAACAAACACTTCATTGTATTTACACATGAACTGTGTATATTACAATGCATGTCACCCAAACGCATTCTCGTTATCGAAGACGAAACAGACATTCGGGAAATGCTCGCGCTTCGCCTGAAAAAGGAAACGTTTGAAGTCGTCGAAGCCAGCGAAGGAATGACCGGTCTCAAAAAAGCACTGGAAGAGCAGCCCGACCTCGTGTTGCTCGATCTGATGCTCCCTTTCACCAACGGATTAGACATTCTGCGGAAACTTAGGGCAAGCCGAAAGTCCGCACAGGTGCCCATTATCATCGTCAGTGCAAAGGGCGAAGAGAGTGACGTGGTCGTCGGACTCGAACTTGGTGCCGATGATTACGTTGCTAAACCGTTCAACATGTCCGTCCTGTTAGCCCGGATCAACGCCCTGCTACGGCGGTTTCACGCTTCGGAAGCCCCTCCGAAAATCGTGAACGTTGGTTCGGTCGAAATTGATACCGACCGCTTTCTTGTTACTGTTGATGGGGAATCAGTTGCACTTACTCGAACCGAGTTCGGTATTCTTTATGCCTTGGCAACCGCCAACGGTCGGGTTCTGACACGCAATCAACTGATTGACGAAGCCATTGGCAGTGATGCAATGGTAACAGACCGAACGATTGATGTTCACGTTACTTCACTACGTGGCAAACTGGGGGAAGCGCGGGACATCGTCGAGACCGTCCGAGGTATCGGCTATCGGATTTCTGTCGCCGATGAATGAAGCGAGGTCAGCCAAGGAAACTTTGGGGTTGTGCTGGTCGGTCAGCCTGTCCCCGCTCCGGTTTTTTCCGCATAACTCACACTTTCCTGAAAAATATCAGGAAAAGTGCCGAAAATTCCTTTGAGACCTTTTCCAAAAGGCGGAATATAGGAATGATCCCATGATTATCAGCGTCGATCCCCATACACCGCAGGAAACCGTGTCCCGGATAGCCGACACCCTAAAACAGGCGGGCACAAGTTTCCATCGGACACAGTTCGGCGGACATCCTGTTTTCGTTTCGGAAAATGTTCCCCAAGATGTCCGCAATGTCCTGTCGGCAATGCAGGGAGTTGAATCGATTCTCGACATTCCTGAACCTTATCCGCTTTGCAGTTTTTCGATTTGTTCCGCAGGTTCCGTAGTTCGTGTTCGAGATTTCGCCGTCGGTCAGGGTAATTTTGCGATTATTGCCGGTCCTTGCACGGTGGAGTCAGAGGAACAGGTTTTCGTAACGGCAAGGCATGTCCAAGCCGCCGGTGCAACCGCACTGCGGGGCGGAGCCTTCAAGCCGCGAACAAGTCCTTACGCCTTTCAAGGTTTGAAGTTGGAAGGCTTGAAAATTCTCCACAAAGTTCGCGAAGCGACGGGACTCGTTACCGTTACCGAGGCGATGTCGCCGGAAGAGGTCAAAATCATTTCCGACTACGCTGATGTGGTGCAAATCGGCACCCGAAACGCCCAAAATTACCGTCTTTTGGAAGCCTGCGGGCAGGCACGCGTGCCTATTTTACTCAAGCGGGGATTTAGCAATACGCTGGAGGAATTTTTGATGTCCGCCGAGTACATTTTGGCTGGCGGGAACGAACAGGTGATTCTTTGCGAGCGGGGCATCAAAACTTTTGAAACGCACGTCCGTTACACTTTACCGGTGGGAGCGGTTCCTGCTTTGAAGTTGGCAACGCACTTGCCGGTGGTTGTTGATCCATCTCATGCGGCGGGGCGTGCCGACTTGGTACCCGCTTTGTCTTATGCGTCGGTCGCTGCCGGGGCGGATGGACTGCTCGTCGAAGTGCATCCCGACCCGGAGCATGCTCTCTGCGATGGTCGGCAGTCCTTGACTCCCGATGAGTTCGCAAAAATGGTGCAAACCTGCGAAAGAATTCGGAAAAGCATTGGGCAGACGACAACAGATTCGTAATCGTCAGATTACGCAACGAGACAAAATGCGCTAAAACAATCCCATAATCAAGTCCATAGATTCTTTCGCTGCCCGGCTCACGGAGAAAAACTCCAGGGCATTTTTTCTGCCTGCGAACTTCATGTCTCGACGTTTCGATTCATCGGCAAGGAGTGTTTCCAATGCTTCTACCAAGGCGTGAGGGTTTTCCGGCAAATAAAGCATTCCGCCGCCCGACTTTTCGATCAATTCTGGAAACGCAAACTTCATCGGCAACACAACCGGTACACCTGCTGCCAGTGCCTCAATCACATAAAAACCAAACGGTTCATTACAAACGGCAGGAACCGAAAAGACATCCAAGGACTGCAAAAACTGTATTTTCTCTGTACGGCTTACATTCGGATGAAAGCGGACATCTTGCAACAAACTTTTTGTCTTGAGTTTAAGTTTCAAGATTTCCACCCAATCTTCATTCCAGGAATTCATGTTTCCGCCAATTTTCAGTTGGAGATTCGGCACCTTTCCGCGTCGGCGAATTTCAATGAATGCGTCAACAAGAATGTCCAATCCTTTGGCGGCGCACATTCTTGCAAAAAACCCCAACACTAATTGTGCATTGTCCGATGGGCAATGCCCCTTATCGGGTACCGTACTCTCATCGAAGCCCTCGGTGTTGATGCCGTTGTAAACAATGCGGATACGTTCCGTCGGCAGTTCCAGCCGTTCGCTCATGAACTCCGCATAGTAACGGCTCGGTGCAATCAGCAAATCAATCTGTTTGATATGTTTACGAACAAGGTGCCAAGCCTGACTACGGTGCGTCTTCGGCAGACTGTCTAAAAAAGAATCTTCGCCAGTCAAAAAGCAGACCGTCTTCGCACCGGTTGCTTTTTGAAGATGATTGTTCATTCCCAAAAGGAGTGCGTTCGACAACGAAATCACATCGGGCTTTTGCTCCTTTATCCAATCAGAAAGTTCTTGAAGTTCTCTCTGCTGGCTTCCTGTCTCTCCTTTCAACATAGAAACGGTCAACGCACCAACCTCGGCGGGATTGGTTTTGCTCACTTTGCGTCCGATGGTTTTCAAGAGTTTTCGGGAATCCAGCCATCGCCGTATCTTTTTGGGAACGAAGTGCCAAAGCCGGGGGACTTTATGACTCATAAAAACATTGATTCCTCCGAAAAACACAGGCACATTTTCGCTCTGATCGGGTTCATCCAATGTCAGCGGGAGATAGAGAGGCACCATACAGACATCGTGTCCCAGTCGGTTCCAATGAGATGTGAGCGCATTGTCTCGCAGACAATTACCGCAGTACATTTCACCGGCTCCTGGTGTCAACTGGATAATCTTCAGACTCGATTTGTTGATGTGCCTCATTGCCGTTCTCGTTAGCCATCCCTTTGACTCTTCATTTTAACCAAAAAAAGACGGCAAGCAACACAAAGAGACTGGCTGCGGAAAACCATAAACGGCTATCGCTATGTATTTGTCCTATATCAAAAAATTATCCCAGGGCGACATCCAGTACCATCATCAGTAAAAAGCCTCCCATGACTCCCATTGTTCCAACGTGGGAATGTTTGTCCAGATTGGCTTCAGGAATTAACTCCTCAACGACCACATACATCATTGCTCCTGCGGCAAAAGCCAAAAGCCAAGGCATAAAAGGCGCAATCCACAGTGCCACAAGCACCGCCAGAAACCCAAAAATAGGTTCCACTATACCGGACATAGACCCCCAGAAAAAGGCTTTCCCTTTTGAAACTCCTTCTTGGTGCAAGGGGAGTGAAATCGCGGCACCTTCCGGGAAATTTTGAATTCCAATGCCGAGTGCTAACGCGATTGCTGACGCAAACATTGCAGGTTCGCCGCCATTTTGGACAGCCAAAGCGAACGCAAGCCCTACTGCCATGCCTTCCGGTATGTTGTGCAAGGTAACGGCTGAAATGAGCAATGTTGTCCGCTTTGACGTGGATGATAAACCTTCTTGGACATTGCTCAATGGATGGAGGTGTGGAATGATTTGATCCAGAACAAAAAGAAAGAATACTCCGAGTATGAATCCTCCTGCGGCGGGTATCCAGCCCGGTATTCCAGCTGCTTCCGATTCTTCGATGGCGGGAATCAATAAACTCCATATCGAGGCGGCGATCATTACTCCGGCGGCGAATCCGAGGCAAAGTTGCAACATCTTGCCAGAAGCCTCCTTTCGGAAGAAAAATACAGTAGCGGCTCCCAGACATGTCATCAGGAAAATGAAGCCTAGTCCAGCACTGACATAAAAAAATGCTTGCATCAACGCTCCTTTCGGTATTTCATTGTTGGGTTACGGACAGCGTTTTTCTGAGGATAGGCAATTATATTATTTTACCTTCATCAGAGCAGTAAAAGGTCTATCGGGATGCACAGTCAGCCGCTCCAATCTTGGATCGATCACTACGTCCATACCTTCCATGGGGATAGCACCGAGCAGCACTTCGGTTGCATCAGGGAGAACCAATGCCAGACAGGATGTTATGCGGTTGTCGAAGCGGACATTGACAGGACCGACGAGATCCCCCTTGCCTCGGGTTCCGTCGGCTAATTCAGTAACGACCTGATCTTGAACCGACAAATTAAGTTGATTGGCAATCTTGTCGTTGATTGTCAACGTCAGTGCGCCTGTATCGACGAGTGCTTTAACATTCATCTGCCGAACCTGTTCACTCGGCAGAACGCCGCGTCTGTGCATTTCTACGTCGGTCGAATTCTGTAATGTAATGTAT